>Ga0180009_10000326_pt1 | contig 67655 bp, 61 predicted proteins | sample OS_PC_MetaG_FD_123537 | JGI IMG/M metagenome (GOLD analysis project Ga0180009, IMG submission 123537) | Groundwater microbial communities from the Aspo Hard Rock Laboratory (HRL) deep subsurface site, Sweden - OS_PC_MetaG | ecosystem: Environmental > Aquatic > Deep subsurface > Groundwater... | reverse complement strand
TGGGAAACGGCATGGAATAAAATTTCAAGAGGAAATAATATAAACGGTTTTGCAAAATATTATATGGATGAAGGATTTAACGAACTGATTTATCAATGGGATACAAATTTTATGGCGGCTTTCGGAATTTACGCCGCCGATCTTTTTCCTGCTATGCAGTCGTTGGATAATTTTTATAATAAACAAAGAGAAGACGGTTATATTCAAAGAGTTTATTGGGAAAGCTCCGGACAAATTGCTAATGAACCCACAAACGACGAACCGATGGTAAACCCGCCTCTATTCGCGTGGATTGAATTAAAGAATTATAAATTAAACGGCGATAAAAACAGACTTGAGAATGTACTTCCAGTGCTTGTAAAATATTATTCGTGGATTGAAAAAAATATGCGCTCGAAATGGGGAAACGGTTTGTATTATAATACCCAGCTGGGAAGCGGAATGGACAATACTCCGAGAGATGGTGTGGATAAAGGGGGCTGGATTGATATGACTGCACAACAGGCGCTTGCTGCAAAATGCATTTCTGAGATCGCGGATATATTAAATAAGGATTTAATAAAACAGGTGTTTTTTGATAATTATCAGAACTTAAAAATGATAATTAATTATAACTGCTGGAACGAAGACGAGGGATTCTATTACGACTTTAAACAGGACGGAACACTTAGTTCTACAAAACATATCGGAACATTTTGGACCTTAGTTTCTGAAGTCGCGGATAATAAAAGATTCCAGGAATTAAAAAAACATTTAATAAATCCGACCGAGTTTTGGAGACCGCATCTTATTCCTTCTTTATCTTATGACGATCCTTCATATGATATTAAAGGGCATTATTGGAGGGGAAGTGTTTGGGCTCCGACAAATTATATGGCAGTCAAGGGTTTGGAAAAATATAATGAACACTTAACGGCATATCAAATTTCAGAAAATCATTTAAAAAATATCTATTATGTTTATTCTAACTTTAAACCCGATGAGGAAAAAGTTGCGTTTGAAGAAAGATATAATGATGATTACAAAACAATTTGGGAATGCTACTCTCCTGAGTTTTTAACTCCCGCTACACGGTGGGATAATACGTTTTACAGCCGCCAGGATTTTGTAGGTTGGTCGGGATTAGGTCCTATATCATTACTTATTGAAAATATTATTGGAATTAATATTGATTTTCCTGCTAATGAAATTGTTTGGAGAATTCATAGAAGCGATAAACACGGAATAAAAAATATAAATTTCGGGAAAGAAAAAATTAGTTTAATCTGTACTCCCAAAAGTGATGTTTATGAATTTTTAATAAACAGCAAAAGTAAATTTAATTTGAAAATTTTTATAAACGAAAAAGAATTTGATAAAGAGATTAATCCAGGGATTAATGTTTTTCAGATAGAATTATAACAATCAAGTATGAACTGAAATAGAACCTGCCTATGCCGGCAGTTTCCATTTTCTAATTTTATTTTAATAAACTTCTTTTATTGAGTCTCACTAAACAATATCCCTCTAACTCATTTCCATAAAATAAGTTAACTATTATCCGCAGTTGCTTTAACAACTTCTTTTTTGTAAATTTAGGGTTTCATTTTTTTAATTAATAGAAACAACATTCAATTTAAATAATTTAGATTGTTACAATGACTGATCTTTTCTTAAATGACGATACAATTACTGCCCTTGCAACACCGGCCGGAGTAGGTGCGATTTCTGTGATTCGTGTAAGCGGACCTGCAAGTTTTGATTCGGTCGATTCTATTTTTAAGGGCGGAATAAAAATTTCTGATGCGTTATCACATACTATTCATTACGGAAAAATAAACATTAATAATGAAGTCATTGATGATGTACTTGTTTCAGTGTATCATAACCCAAATTCATATACCGGCGAAGATTCGGTTGAAATCAGCACTCACGGAAGTCCTTTAATTGTTGAAAAAATTATTTCCTTATTAATAAGACATAATGTCCGTCTGGCTGAACCAGGCGAGTTCACAAAACGGGCATTTTTAAACGGCAAAATTGATTTAGCCCAAGCAGAAGCTGTAATTGATGTAATTAATTCAAGAACTGAAGCTTCACTGCGCGGAGCAAGAAATCAGCTGGATGGCCTTTTATCCCAAAAAGTAGATTCATTGCGGGATATGCTGATAAATACATCATCTCTAATTGAATTAGAACTGGACTTTGCCGAAGAGGATGTTGAATTTATGTCGCTTCAGCAAATCATTAAAAATATTAATGTTATTATCGATGAAATTGATATTCTTCTTTCAACATATTCATTCGGCAAAATAATTCGGGACGGTGTAAATGTTGCTCTTGTCGGAAAACCGAATGTTGGGAAATCATCATTGTTAAATTATCTGGTAAAAGAATCCCGTGCCATTGTAAGTGAAATTCCAGGTACGACAAGGGATGTTATAAAAGAAGAAATATCTGTAGACGGAATATTGTTCAGAATTTCAGATACTGCCGGTATTAGATTAACTGAAGATGCAATTGAAAAAGAGGGGGTAATCAGAAGCCGGGATTCCGTGAAAAACGCTGATATTGTAATTTTTATAAATGATGTATTAACCGGATTCGGAAATGATCTTTATGAAGAATTATTAGGGTTGTCTAAAAAGGAAAGAATTCTCACAGTTGTAAATAAAATTGATATTCAAAACAATATTTCATTTGAAGCTGATGTAAAAATTTCTGCTTTAACCGGACAGGGAATTGATAAACTTTTTTTTAAAATGAAAGAAATGGTAGTAGGTTCAAAATCTTATAGCGAAAAAACAGCAGTCGTTTCTAATACCCGGCATTTTTACGCGCTTGAAAAATCGAAAGAGTTTTTAATTAATGCGAAACAATCCATAAATGATAAAATGAGCGGTGAATTTATTTCCGTGGATTTAAGAAATGCGGAAAGCTCTCTGGGGGAAATAATCGGTAAGGTTACTTCTGATGATATTTTAAATAATATTTTTATGAAATTTTGTATCGGCAAATAGTTTTAGTAAAAAAATATTGTTCCACGTGAAACAGCCGCAACAAAGGGTTGCGGAATGTTAAATTATAAATGCTACATGTTGAATGAAAAAATTTATACTTTTATTTAATATTCATAATTGAGCATTCAAAATTTCCCGCAATTAGCATAAATGTTTCACGTGAAACCAATGGGCTTCGTTAATCGAAGCCGGAAAGGTAATAAAATAGAATAATGAGAGAATTTGATATAATTGTCGTTGGCGGCGGTCATGCCGGAATTGAAGCGGCAGTTGCGGCGGCAAAAATGGGTTGTTCGGTTGCAATGGTCACAATGGATAAAAATGCCATTGGACGAATGTCCTGTAACCCGGCAATAGGAGGGAGCGCAAAAGGTCACCTTGTGCATGAAATAGACGCTCTCGGCGGCGTTATGGGAATCATAGCGGATAAAACCGGTATACAGTTCAGAATTTTAAATAAATCCAAAGGTCCCGCCGTTTGGGCCGGCAGATGTCAATCCGATAGAAAATTATACTCCGAAGAAGCTGCACGTTTAGTGCAATCGACTCCTAATATAGAAATAGTTGAAGACTCGGTCATCGACGCGGTTGAGGAAAATAGAAAGATTGTCGGAGTAAAAACTTTAAGAGGGGAAGAGATAAAAACTAAAGCTCTTGTTGTATGTTCGGGCACCTTTATGAACGGATTGATGCATACTGGATTAAACGCAACAAAGGGAGGAAGATTTGGCGAGAATCCTTCAACAGGTTTAACAGAATCTCTACAGAAAATGGGATTTGTTTCCGGAAGATTAAAAACTGGAACTCCTCCACGTATATTAAAAAATTCTATTAATTTTGATATTCTCGAAGAACAGCCCGGGGACGAAAATCCTCAGCCATTTTCTTTAAGAACCGATAAAAAACTGTTCCCTTATCTTCCACAAATTAGCTGTCATATTACCTATACTGATGAAGCGGTTCATAAAATACTTGAAAAAGGATTTGACCGATCACCTTTATTTACAGGAATTATTAATGGCGCCGGACCCAGATATTGTCCCTCTATAGAGGACAAAATTGTTAGGTTTGCAGATAAACCCCGGCATCAGCTTTTTATTGAGCCCGAAGGTTTAGATGATCCATTAATTTATTTAAACGGATTTTCTTCTTCTTTGCCGGTAGAAATTCAGCTTGAAGCTCTTCATAAAATTAAAGGTTTGGAAAATTCCGAAATGGTACGTCCTGCCTACGCGGTTGAGTATGATTATTTTCCGCCTTACCAGGTTGACCTAACATTGGAAACAAAATTAATTAAAGGATTATATTTTGCCGGACAAATAAACGGAACTTCAGGATATGAAGAAGCCGCCGGACAGGGATTAATGGCCGGAATAAACGCGGCATTAAAAATACAGGGAAAAGAAGATTTTATACTTAAAAGAAGCGAAGCATACATTGGAGTTTTAATTGACGATCTTGTTGGAAAATCAACTCTAGAACCTTATAGAATGTTTACTTCGCGCGCTGAGCATAGACTCCTTTTACGTCAGGATAATGCCGATAGAAGATTATTAAAAAAAGGGTATGAACTGGGATTAATTTCACAAGATCTTTTTGAAGAATTAATTGAACGGGAAAAATTAATTATAAAAAGTTCCGCTGAATTAAGCGGAATAAAACTTCACCCAAATAAAGTAAATCAACTTTTACAGGAAAATGGTTCTGCAGAAATTGATCAGGTGCAGCCTATAAACAACCTTGTAAAACGACCCAATATAAATCTTAACGATCTTTTAGATAGAATTGATGAAAATGAACACCCGGTAGTTAACAACTTAAAATCCGATCTAAAAGCTTTAGAACAAGTAGAAATAGAGTTTAAGTTTGAAGGATATATAAAACGTCAAATGGAATTAATAGCAAGAATGGAAAAATTAGAGAATCAAGAAATACCTAGCAGCTTTGATTATTTAAATATAAACTCTATTTCACGTGAGGGCCGCGAAAAATTATCAAAAATTAAACCGCGGTCAATTGGGCAGGCATCTAGAATTTCAGGTGTTTCGCCTTCAGATATTTCAATTTTATTAGTATATTTAAGAAACTAATTTTCGAGGTCTTTTTTTGGATCAACAAGAACAGTATTTACGCGAACTGAAAATGTTATTTTGGGAAAACAGCCTTAATCCCGATGAATATCAAATTGAAAGGCTTGCGCATTTTGCATCTCTTGTAACGGAAAAAAATGAAAGTGTAAATTTAATCTCACGCCGCGATATAACAAAAATTGTGGAAAATCATATTTTTATTTCTTCTCTAATTTCGGAATATCTCCCCGAAAAAGTTAATAAGTTTCTTGATATTGGAACAGGGGGCGGTTTCCCGGGAATTCCTCTTGCAATTATGCGTCCATTAATGCGGGGAGTTTTGGCTGATTCTACGGCTAAAAAAATTGAAGCCGTTCAAGGATTTATTAAACACCTTCGATTAAGCAATGTTGTTGCTGAAAATAATAGAGTAGAAAGTCCGGAGTTTAAAGAAAAACACAAAGACTCATTTGATTTAATTGTCAGCCGGGCAACCGTACCGTTAATAATTCTTTTTAGATATTCAATTCCGCTTATTAAAGATAAAGCATTTATTATTGCGGTTAAAGGCGGTGATCTTGACTCTGAATTCCAAACGGCGGAAATGAAATATAAAGCATATATAAAAAAATCAACCGTGTTTGAACTTTCATATAAACCTAATAATGTCAGAAATCAAAAAGGTAAAAAACTGATTCTTCTTGAATTGACTAAATAATATTTAATCGTTGCATAATCAGTTTTAAAATTGAAAAATATACCTAATAATAAAAAATAAATTTATGATATAGAATTGCCGGGTTCATTCCCGGCATTTTTATTTTTAATAAATAGTAATAAGTAAGAAACAATATTTTCTCTCACATAAGCATTAAAAAAGTATAATCACTTTTACTCAATTTATACAAAAAGCATTTATTCTTTTAACCCGCTAAATTATTCCTCAAATAAATTTATAATTGCAAAAAATACTTGTCAATTTTTCGGAAGCGGAATATCTTCAACATTTTTATCTTTGATCTATGAATAATCAATTACCCAGAACAAGCGTAATGTATCAGGCGCTGCTTAATAAAGATTCATCATTCGAAGGAATTTTTTACGTTGGAGTGAAAACTACAGGTGTATTCTGCAGACCTACATGCAGAGCCAGAAAACCGAAATTTGAAAATGTAGAATTCTTTCCTTCGTTTAAATTAGCGTCTGATAACGGCTACCGACCGTGTAAAATCTGCAAACCGGAAAATCATGACGAAATTACCCCGCCGTGGATCAAAATTCTAATTACTGAAATCGAAAATAATAATTCCAAAAAATGGAGCGACGAAGAAATAAAACTTATGGGTATTGACCCGACATCAGTCAGACGCTGGTTCAAAAAAAAATATAATATGACATTTCTAAGTTATATTAGAAAAGTAAGACTGAAGTATGCTTTAAATGAAATGAAAAAAGGAGAGTCTATGACCCAGGCAGCATTTGCGCAGGGTTACGAATCGCTTAGCGGATTTATTGATGCGATGAAAAATTTTACAGGCAAAACCCCGACAAAAAGTAAAAATATAAATTTTCTTTCTGTTGATAAAATTAATGCCTTGCTTGGACCAATGATTGTCTGTGCTATGGACGACGGTATTTACCTTCTTGAGTTTGAAGACAGACGAATGTTAAAAACTCAAATGAAAAGAATAATAAAAGGGAATAAAGCAGTACCCGTTTTATCGAAACATAAATTTATATCACAAATTGAAAATGAACTTAATTTATACTTTGAAGGAAAACTATCTGAATTTAAGACTCCGTTTAAAATGACTGGAACGGAATTTCAGAAAAATGTATGGAATCAATTATTAAAAATTCCTTACGGACAAACAATTTGTTATGAAGAATTAGCCGAAAGAATTGGCAATCCCTCAGCGCAAAGAGCCGTCGCAAACGCAAACGGATTCAACTCAATTGGTATTGTTATACCATGCCATCGCGTAATAGGCAAGGACGGAAATTTGCGCGGTTACGGCGGCAAAGTATGGCGCAAAAAGAAACTTCTGGATATTGAGACAAGCGGTATCAATAAAAATAAAATATAAAAATAATTTTCTTCTATTGATTTTAATTTTAATTCGCTTATTTATATAGCTTGTAAATTATAAATGTGATTATGGAAAATAAGCGGTTAAAATTTTTAAAATATCAGCCGAAGCGGGATGTTGTATTTGTCCTCGGCGCCGGCGCTTCGCACCCCGACGGCGTGCCTCTTCAGAGACATATTCTTCCTATGATAATTGAGGATAAAAACGGGCATATAAAAAATTCATTAATAGGTAAACAAGTTTTAGAATTTATTGATGAGAATTTTTCTTATTCCTCAAAAGAAAAAATTTACCCGAACCTGGAAGCCGTATTTGGGTTTCTTGATTATTTTATACAGCAAAACGAAAGTCTGAACGCAAAATATACAAATAGTAAACTACGTGAAATAAAAGAGTTTTTGATAAAGCTTATACACTTCGTTGTAAATCTTGAAACCGATAAACCAAGTAAGTATTATCATCATTTCTGGGAAGCCGTTAAAAAATATAACAGCAACGTTTCAATTATCACGTTAAATTACGATACACTGCTGGAACATTCATTCGGGTTTTTATTCAAGAATTTTGGTTATATAGATTATTGTTTCCATTTTTTGAATTACGACGAAACAAATACGAAAGTTAAATTTGCCAAGTGGGTAAACCCTCGTGAACCAATAGAAGTTGAAAATGATATTGAGCCTGTTGCGATTAAGATTCTAAAGGTACACGGAAGTTTAAACTGGAAATACTGCAACTGCTGCAATCAAAGTTTATTAACTCCATGGGATAGAAAAATAGATTTAGATAAAGGAAAATTTCTGGGTTACACTTATCCCGATAATGAAGAATATGAATTTACGTGTCCAATTGACGGGACTGATTTTCAGACCGTGATAATGCCCCCTTCATATGTAAAATCATTAAATCATCCCGTTACTACTCAATTGCTAAGCGAAGCTTCGCGGGAAATTCGCGCTACAAAAAAAATTGTGTTTATCGGCTACTCGCTTTCCGATGCGGATGTTCATGTAAAAGCGTTATTCAAGAAACAAAAAATGGATGATATTGAAGTTGTTGTTGTAAATACAAAAAAGGAAGAGATACTAAGATTAAATTATTATTCCTTGAGTAAAAAAATAACCTTTATTGATTGTTCATTTGAAGATCTTGTAACTAATGATGAATTGATGAAAAGTTTATTAATTTAGTAAAAGAAATAATTAATATGTACAATTTTGTCTTGGTGCCTTTGTGTCTCAGCGGCTAAAAGAATAAATTGGATATTGCCACTAAGGCACAATGACACAAAGATTTTAATTGCGGAATATTAGAATTTTTACATTTTTTCAGAAACAAATCTATAACCCATTTCAAGATTATATTTTAATGCGCCCGGCCATTTTTCCACCCTGTTTGTAACGCCTGGAATTGATGTGTTTTCCATAAATTCTTCTTTTGTTTTTCCGGCTTTAAATTCTTTTTCTGCAAATTCTTTTAATTTTATAACATAATCAGCCATTAATTTTAAAGGCTCTTTCCCGCCGAAAGATTCAATCGCATTGCTGCCGTGACCATATATAAATATTGTATCGTCACTAAATTGATCTATAACTTTGTTTAAATAATCCGCCCAACCGGTTAAAGATGCCCCGCCGTCAATGTCAATCACCGGATAAAATCCGTTAAATACCAAATCGCCCATATGTACTACATTTTCATTTTCGAGATGATATATAGCATCACCTCCGGTGTGCGCGTTAAAATAATGGTAAGCATGAATTTTCTGTTTCCCAAGTTCAAAAGTCATTTTATCTTTAAATGTTTTATTTGCCGTTACAACCAATTCTTCTTTCCCTTTTTCCGTGTTTCTTTCTTTTTGAAGTATGGGACAGTTTTCATGGGCTATAATCGTATCTACATAATCTTTAAAATAATAATTACCAGATGTATGATCCTTGTGATGATGAGTGTTAAAAAGTAAATCAATTTTCCTTTCGTTTCGTTTTTTCAAATCAATATGAAATATTTCAGCGTCTTTCGGAAATTGAGTATCAATAACCGCAACACCGTCGGTGTCGGAATACCAGCCAATCGTACCGCCGCCGCCGAAATAGATGCCTGCATTCCCGCGGATTACTTTTAATTTTGATTCTTCATTTAAAAACTTATTCATAGCGTTTATTTTGCCAACTGGTAATAATAATCCCCCGCCTAAAAGAAGTGTGGATTTTAAGAAATTTTTTCTTGTTAACTTCATTTTAATCCCCTTTATTATAAATAACTGTTGAATCCGAATATTCTATTTTATTTTACAACAAAATAATTAGAAAAAAAATCCCTTAATTGTATTTATATTTCAAAAAAGTATAATTTTTTTAATAAATTTAACCTTCGTTTAAACTAAATGATGAGAATTATTATGCTGACTTTACCTTCCGAAAATTTTTACCCGGAATATTATCAAAGATATACAAGCATTGTCCCCGACGGCGATATTTTCGAAATCCTTGTCTCCAACAAAAACCAGATTAATAATCTTTTATCCGGATTATCAGATAAACAGGCGGAATATAAATACGCAGAGGGAAAGTGGAGTATAAAAGAAGTGCTCGGACATATAATTGATACGGAAAGAATTTTTGCAGACCGCGCATTAAGAATTGCAAGAAATGATAAAACCGATATACCCCAGTTTGATCATGATGCATATGTAAAAGAGGGGGATTTTAATACTCAGGGTATTACCGCTTTAATTGAACAATATAATGCTGTTCACCAGGCTTCAATTTTATTATTTAAATCATTGAGCGATGAGGCATGGGAACGAATTGGTTTATCGGGCGGCAAAAACTTTATAGTAAAATGTTTTCCTTTTATTTTAGCAGGTCACGAGCTTCATCATTTAACGATAATTAAAGAACGATATATACCCGGCATTTAAGAGAAACAAATGAACGAGAAATTAATATCATTAATAAAAACAATTGAGCTTAATTCAAGACTGGTAAATAATTGCTTTGAAAACATTGATCAATCGACAGCTGAAAATAGAATAAATAACAAAACAAATTCTATGATTTTTATTCTTATTCATTTGGTAGACGCAAGATATTTTTTCTTAAAAATAATAGGTAGTGAAATACAATCCCCTTATTTTGAGATAACAAAGAATATAAAATCTATAGACGGATTTAAAGAATATCCGCCGCTTAATGAAATACTTGAAGCGTGGAATAAATCAACAGAATTATTAATAAATAATTTTAAAAGTATAAATTCGGAAAAATTAAATTCATTATCCGAAATTAAATTCCCAATAAATGACGATACACTTTTGGGTTCTATTACTTTTGGAGTTCAGCATGAATCTTTTCATATTGGGCAGCTTTCTTTATTAAGAAAACATTTCGGTTTCCCGGCAATGAGTTATAATTAATTTAAAGGAATATATGAGCGATACAATCAATCAAAAACATTACAGCGGCGTTGTCGCCGAATGGTACGACGCATTAATAGAATCAGAAGAAAATGATATTAAATATTATCAGAAATTCGCCGAAGAAAGCAAAGGTCCCGTTCTCGAACTTGCATGCGGAACCGGGAGACTTTTATTCCCATATTTAAAAGAAGGGGTACAGATTGACGGTGTTGATGTTTCCGAAGAAATGCTTGAAATATGCAAAAAGAAAATTGATTCAATGGGATTAAAAAGCAATTTATACATGCAGGATATCGCGGATCTTGATCTTCCAAAACAATACCAGACTATTTTTATTGCCGGCGGATCATTTCAATTAATTTCAAGTTTTCAAAGAGCATTACGCGCAATGAAAAAAATTTACAACCACCTTCTTCCCGGCGGAAAATTTGTTGTTGATATATTCCGTCCGCTGGACAGAGATAATATAATCCAGGACGGACTTTGGGTAAAAGGACGCGAAGCTCAAAATCATCTCGGTAAAAAAATAATTGTTTACGGATCCAACAAAAATAATATTGACGAACAATTAATTAAAGGTTTGTATAAATATGAACTTTACGATAACGACAGACTTACTGATACTATGATCGGCGAAATTTACTTGCGCTGGTACGGAAAATATGAATTCGAAATGATGCTCGAAAAAGCTGGATTTAAAAATATTAAAATGGAAATGAATGAAATTATAACTGTACACGGTAAAGCTTTTGTATTCACCGCGGAAAAAGAATAAGTATGAAAGAGAAAAAAATATATCTCGCCGGACATAAAGGAATGGTGGGCTCGGCTATATTAAAAAAAATTACTGAGTCGAATTATAATAATATAGTAACTAGAACATTTGAAGAATTAAATCTATTACGGCAAAACGAAGTAGAGCGGTTCTTTAAAGAAGAAAGACCGGATATAGTTATTATTGCCGCAGCTAAAGTCGGGGGTATTGTCGCTAATAATACTTACCGCGCGGATTTTATTTATGAAAATCTGATGATTGAATCAAATCTTATTCATACGGCTTTTGAAAACAAGGTTGAAAAATTAATTTTTTTGGGAAGCTCATGTATTTATCCGAAACTAGCGCCTCAACCGTTAAAGGAAGAATACCTGTTGACTGATTCGCTTGAATTTACAAATGAACCGTACGCAATCGCAAAAATAGCCGGAATTAAACTATGCGAGAATTATTACAGACAGTACGGCTGTAATTTTTATTCGGTTATGCCTACAAACCTTTACGGCCCAAACGATAATTTTAACCTGCAGACATCTCATGTTCTTCCGGCGCTTATAAGAAAATTCCATGAAGCCACCCTTCGACAAGCTCAGGGTACAGATGAAAAAGGGTTGCTGAGCGAAGTCGAAGTATGGGGAAGCGGAACTCCAAAACGCGAATTTTTATTTGTTGAAGATTTAGCCGAAGCGATTTTATTTCTGCTCGAAAATATAAACGCGAAAGATTTATATGAAAATGGAATTTCACATATAAACATAGGCACCGGTGAAGATTTAACAATTGCCGAATTAGCTGATGTCATTAAAAACATTACCGGTTATAAAGGAAAAATTAAATACAATTCAACCAAGCCCGACGGTACACCCCGTAAATTAATGGATGTAACTAGAATTAATAATCTGGGCTGGAAACATAAAACAAGTTTGGATGACGGAATTAGAAAATCGTATAAGTGGTTTTTGGAAAACTTTGTTCAATTAAAAACTAATTGAACGCCGAATGCATATTTAATAAATACATTGTTTTTGTTCGCTGTTAATATTGTTTTGCATACAAATATTTAAGAGTTATAAACAGCAATAAAAAATCAATTAAATGACTTGTCGTACATAAATGAATTGGTTCATATGAAAAAAGCATTAATAACCGGAATAACCGGTCAGGACGGAAGCTACCTAGCCGAAATACTTTTAGAAAAAGGATATGAAGTTCACGGAGTAATTAGAAGAAGCAGTTCGTTTAACACTTCGAGAATTGATCACCTTTTTAATAATCCCGAATTGCATGACAAAAAATTATTTCTTCATTACGGTGATCTGGTTGACGTAAGCAGTATGAACAGACTGCTGGAAACAATTGGGCCTGATGAAATTTATAACCTCGCGGCTCAGAGCCATGTAAAGGTTTCATTCGAAGTGCCCGATTATACCGCGCAGGTTGACGCGCTCGGCACTTTAAGATTTTTAGACGCTATACGCGAAACGGGATTGGGAAAGACTAAATTTTATCAGGCTTCAACAAGCGAACTTTTTGGTAAGGTGCAGGAGGTGCCGCAGACGGAAAACACGCCTTTCTATCCCCGCTCTCCTTACGGTGTTGCAAAACTTTACGGCTACTGGATAATTGTAAATTACCGCGAAGCTTATAATCTTTTCGCAAGCAACGGTATTTTATTCAACCACGAGTCCCCCCGCAGAGGTGAAACTTTTGTTACAAGAAAAATTACACGCGCAGCGGCAAGAATTACATTGGGCTTTCAGGATAAACTAGTGCTGGGTAATTTAAATGCGAAACGTGATTGGGGTTACGCTCCCGAATATTGCGAAGCTATGTGGAGAATTCTGCAGCAGGATAAAGCGGAGGATTTCGTAATTGCAACCGGAGAAACAAATACGGTAAGGGATTTCGTAGATTTGACATTTAAAGAATATGGAGTTGAAATTGAATGGCAGGGAGAAAATGAAAATGAAAAAGGAGTATTTAAATCCTTTAATCCCGATAAATCTGTTTATGTTAAAGAGAATATAAATAAAGTGAAGATTCCTAAGGTGGGCGATGTTCTGGTTGAGGTTTCACCCGGTTATTACAGACCGACGGAAGTTGAGTTGTTAATAGGAGATGCCTCAAAGGCCGAAAGAGTTTTGGGCTGGAAAGCAAAAACAAAACTTAACGAACTGGTCAGGATTATGGCTGAATCAGATTTTAAAAAAGTAGTAAAGAAAGGTTATTAATTTAAGTTGTTTTAAAATGAATTGTCGCGAACCTATCGGTTAGGCAGTGCACAATTTCGACATTGTTTTTCTTTGTGTCTTTATGATTGAAGAATTCTTCAGAAGTCCTATGTTAATAATTATATGTTATTTAATAATTTTACTAAAATATTAATATTGTTTTTTGCAGCTTCAATTTTATTTGCACAGCAAAAAGAATACACCGTTTTAATAAAAGTAACGGCAAACCTTAAAGATTCCGCAAAAGTGTTTGTCGCAGGCAATCATGAAAAGTTGGGAAATTGGAATCCCGGCGCAGTTGAATTAGAAAAAAAAGGGGATATAACATGGCAGAAAAGTTTTTCATTCCCCGAAAATTCAAATCTCGAATTTAAATTTACAAAAGGCAGCTGGTCTAACGAAGCCTTAACTAACGATAAAACTATTCCTAAAAATTATAATTTAATTGTAATAAACGATACGGTTATTCAAACAGAAATTAATTATTGGAAAGAAAGCATAGAAACAGAAAATATTTTTAAAGGACAAATTACAGGCATTGTTAAATATCACAAAAATTTAAATTGGCCAGGAATAAAACCGAGAGATATTATAGTATTGCTTCCTCCCGGATATGAAGAAAACCCGAACAGCAGATATCCTGTTCTTTATATGCACGACGGACAAAACATTATTGATCCGAAAACTTCTTCATTCGGAATTGACTGGCAGATTGATGAAGCGGTTGACACATTAATAAAATCAAATAAAATTGAGCCTATAATTGTTGTTGGTATTTATAATACGCAAGACCGGAGTTCGGAATACATGAACATTGATACAGGTTTTGTATATATGGATTTTGTAATCAATAAAGTAAAGCCGCTTATTGATACGACTTATAGAACGAAACCGGATAGAGAAAATACGGCAACAGGAGGTTCGTCTTTAGCCGGACTGATTTCTCTTATGCTGGTTTGGGAACACCCGGAAGTATTCTCAAAAACATTTTGTTTGTCCCCGGCATTTAAAATCGGAGTTATAGATTATGTTTCCGAGATTGAAAAATATATAGGTATGAAAAAAAATATAAGAATATATATTGATAACGGCGGAACCGGTTTGGAAAAAAAAATTCAGCCCGGAATCGAAGAAATGATTAACGCGCTTACATTAAAAGGTTTTGAGTTAAACAAAGATTTATATTTTATACAAGACGAAAAAGCAGAACATAATGAATCCGCCTGGGCGAAAAGAATTCCCGAAGCTCTCATTAAATTTTTCGGCAAATAACATTTCGTATCTTTCATTAACAAATAAAACTATTTATGAAAATTTTAGTCGGTTCTCAAAATCCAGTAAAAATAAATGCTGTTAAAGAAGCGTTTGAAAAACATTTCGGACAAACCGAAGTAATAGGAATTAAGGTTCCTTCTAATGTGCCGGACCAGCCGATAAACGATGAAACATTTATTGGCGCTGAAAACCGCGCCCGAAATTTATTTAAAATCAATATTGAACAGAATTTAAAGGCCGACTATTTTGTGGGAGTTGAAGGCGGTATAATAAATCAGCATAATAGATGGTTTGCTTTCGGGGGAATGTGCGTTATTAATAAAGAAGAAGAAATCGCTTTCGGTTCATCGCCTCATTTTGAACTTCCGGATATTGTTGTTGATAATTTATTGCAAAGAATGGAACTTGGACATGTTATGGATGAAATAATGAAAACGGAAAATTCAAAATGTAAATCGGGCGCCATCGGATTTTTTACCAACGGAGTAATGGATAGAAAAGAATTATACATATCAGGCCTTCTTGTAGCAGTAGTCCCTTTTCTGCACAAAAATTTATATTCAAAAAATTATATGGAATTAAAATGAATCAGCCTATTTATATTGTTGACGCTTTCACATCGAAATTATTTACAGGTAACCCGGCCGCGGTTTGTCCTCTCGATAATTGGATAAACGACGGTTTAATGCAGAACATTGCTTTCGAAAATAATTTGTCGGAAACAGCATTCTTTGTGAAAGAAGAAGATCATTATCACATCCGCTGGTTTACCCCGAGCGTAGAAGTTCCGCTTTGCGGACACGCAACGCTTGCTTCTTCTTTTGTTATTTTTAACTTTTTAGACAAGGATATTAAACAAATAAAATTTCATTCGTTAAGCGGGGAATTAATTGTTACAAAAAGTGAAGAATTAATATCTTTAAATTTTCCGGCGAATAAACCGGAAAGAGTTGAAATTAAAAGCGAAGTAATAAACGCGCTTAAAGCCGAACCAAAGGAATTATATTTTAACAAATCTTATCTCGCTTTTTTTGAAACAGAAGAAGAAATCCGAGGCATTAATCCTGATTTTAGGGAATTTAGTAATGTTCACAGCGACGGCATAATAATTACCGCGCCTGGCAATAAGTCTGATTTTGTTTCCCGCTATTTTGTGCCTAACGCCGGCATTGACGAGGATCCGGTTACAGGATTTGCCCATACATTGCTTACTCCTTTTTGGTCGGAAAGATTGAGTAAAAATAATCTGCATGCATTTCAAGTCTCTAAAAGAGGCGGTGAATTGTTTGTAGAAAATATGCCCGGAGAAAGAGTTAAAATATCCGGAAAAGCGGTGCTTTATTCAAAAGGTTCAATTTTTTTAGATTTATAGTTTGCCAAAATATGTGCATATTTATCATCTTAAATTAATAATGAAATTAATAAATCCATGTTGCTGCGTAGTATTTCAATATTACTTTTTAGTATAGTTTTAATTTACTCTTGCGATGCACCGCGTTTAAATCCGCTGGATCCCGAGAATCCCAACTTTATTACCCATAAAAAATATTCTATTAAAGGAATTGTTTCTTCGGCTCCTTCGGTACCCATTGCCAACGCGAACGTTTATTGGCAGAATGAAAGCAGAATTGTAAAATCTGATCAAACAGGAAGTTTTTTATTTAAAGACGTTGATCCCGTTAACGGATGGTTGTATTTTGAAAAAGACGGCTATAAAAATGATTCATTATTTGTGGAATGGACAGATACGGTTTTTAATGTTCAGAAATTTTTAGAAGCTGTTCAAATAACCTCAATTACGGGAACCGTAAGAGCCTCTGCATCCCCCTCGGCGCCGATAACAGGAGTAAATGTTTTTTGGTCGGGAGAAAATATTATCAGCAAAACCGATGTCTCAGGCAACTTTAAATTTGAAAACATTGAAAAAAACGACGGGTGGATTTATTTTGAACATGATTTATACTATTATGATTCTGTTTATGTAGAATGGGGATCCGAATCGCAAATAAACGTTCAGAAATTTTTATTAACAGTACCAACTGCTAATATTTTTTCAATTTATACCGAAATACAAAATACTCACTCGGCGGCAAGTTTTCATATCGGTTTTGAAACAGAAATTACGGACAAGGACGATGTTGTTGATTCTGTAATTATTTATAATAACGAGCTTGATATTTATATAAGTCTTTCCCGCCTTACCTTTAACAAATACGGGAATAAATTTAAAATAAGTGAATTGAAACTTAGTTCAATTGAAACAGCTGTAGGAAGAGATTTTAATTTAATATTTGTTGATAAGCAGAATAAAAAATTTGTGGCTGCTAAAGAAAAAATTGCAAGGGTTATTAATCAAGAAATAGTTTTTATTGCCCCGATAAACGGTAATACTGTTTCATCAACTCCGAGATTGGAATGGAATAGATTTATTCCCGGTTATAAATTTCATTATAAAATTCAAATTTTTACAAATGAAACAGGCGGGGGTTCTTTAGTATTTGAACAAGACAATATAAGCTCAGAAAACGTAAAGTTTGATATAACAACTCCAATTGATAATGAAGTAAACGGTATTAATTCTTATTATTGGGTTATTTGGTCTATTGATGAGTTTAATAACAAAAACAGATCAAGACAAGCGTCCTTTATAGTAGAATAATAATTGTAATAATATGAATGAAAAATTGTTAGAAGGCACGAAATATATTAAAGAACTGACAAAGGAACAGTTTGAATCGTTATATAAATTTACACAGATTCTTAATTCCGTTGAGTACCAGGATTCTTTAATTGAAAATGTGCTCGATATTATTATTGAAGTAATAAATGCCGAACGCGGTTTGTTTGTAAAATATAATAAAGACCAAAACTCGTTTAACGTAATTACCGCTAGACATATTGGAAAGGAAAAAATTAATGACCCTTCGGAATTTTCATCCGGACTTCTGCAGAAAGTAATAAACGAAAAGAAACCGATGCTTTACCACGATGTGCAGAGCGATCCTAATCTTTCACAGTTTGAAAGCGTGCAGCTTCAAAATATTAAATCAGTTATCGGTGTTCCCATTGTTAAAGACGAAGTTATATGGGGAGTTATAATTGCCGACAGCCGACTAAACAGACAGGAATTTACTGAAGAAAACTTATTATTCTTAAATTATTTTTCAAGTCTTGTTTCTCTTGCGCTTGATAGAATTAATACGCTGGAACGTTTAAAAGATGAAAACCTACTGCTTTCCAACAAACTTCAGGAATATGAACAGATTCCTGAATTGATAGGCGGCAGTAAAAAAATGAAGGAGCTAACAAGGCTTATTCATAAAGTTGCGCGGACCGACGCAACAGTTTTAATACTTGGAGAAAGCGGAACCGGAAAAGATCTTGTGGCTACAGCTATTCATAAATTAAGCGATAGAAGTAAGGAACCATACCTGGCTCAATTTTGCGGATCAATTCCCGATAATCTTTTGGAAAGTGAACTTTTCGGCTATAAAAAAGGGGCTTTTACCGGCGCCAATACTGATAAAAAAGGTCTGCTTGAAGTTGCAAACAACGGCACATTTTTTTTAGATGAGATTGCCGATATTTCAACGGCTCTTCAGGCAAAATTATTAAGAGTTCTGGAAAATAAAGAAATTATTAGATTGGGCGATACTCAGGTAAAAAAAGTAGACGTTAGAATTATTACCGCTACCAATAAGGATATGAATCAGCTAGTTAAAGAAGGCGGATTTAGAGAAGATCTTTTTTATAGGTTAAATGTTTTTCCCGTTAAACTTTCTCCGCTTAGAGAAAGAAGAGAGGACATACCGTTGCTTGTAAATCATTTTGTTAAAAAATTTGCCGGCAAAGATTTTAAAATTCATCCAAGCGCCTTAAAAAAATTAAGCGGTTATTATTGGCCCGGAAACGTAAGACAATTAATAAATGTTATTCAGCGCTCATTGATTCTTACCGATTCAAATCAAATTACAGATGAGCATATTATTCTTGAGGAAGAATCAGACGTAAATAATTTTACGGGTACGTTAAAAGATTTTGAATTGCTGCTACTTAAAAAAAGATTAAAAGAATACGACGGTAACAGAACTCAGGCGGCTAAATCATTAAACGTTTCCGTAAGATGGATTCAGCTTAAATTAAAAGAGATCGATGAAGATTCATAAATGAACGAAGTAAGCAAAGAAATATTGTTCGAGAAATTTGAAATTATTGAGTGCTTAAAAAAAGACGCTCAGGCAGCCGTATATCTTGCCGACCATATTTATCTGGGCAAAAAAATCATTTTAAAATCTCTTGATACAAAGAAAATATTTGACGATTCCGTAATTGACAGATTTAAAAGAGAAGCAAAACTTTTAGCCAAACTTGATCATCCTCATATTATTAAGGTGCTCGACTTCGGCATGTACGGCGATTTTTTCTATATCTCTTTTGAGTATTTTGAAAGTCAAAATCTGCGCGAGTTCTTAAAAGGAAAATCCTTAACAATTGAAGATAAAGAAAAATTGTTTGTGCAGATATTGCTCGGACTTCGTTTTGCTCATTCGAATAAAATTGTACACAGGGATATTAAACCAGAAAATGTTCTGGTTGACGATTCCCTGCATTTAAAAATCAGCGATTTCGGATTGGCATTAATTCAGGATGACGCTTTTGAAACAAGCAAATACTCTATTGTCGGAACACCGTGTTATATGTCGCCTGAACAGGTAAACGGGGCTAAACTTACAATTCAAAGCGACTTGTTTTCGGTCGGATCTCTAGGGTATGAATTATTTACGGAAAAGAATTTATTTTTAGGGAATGATGTTGCCCAAACAATTAATAACGTAATTAATTTTAATAGCGCCCTGGTTGATCCTCATGTTGAAAATCTGCCCGAAAATATTAAATCCGTAATAAAAAAATTATTAAAGAAAAATTTGAATGATAGAATAAAAAGCGCTGATGAAGCATTGGCGTTTTTTAATGTTGATTTGCAGCAGACAAATACAATCACTTTCCAAAAAGTTAACGAACCAAATAAAAAAAGAAAAACCGCCGTACTGTTAAGTTCAGCCGCCATATTTATTGTTTTGGTTCTTTTAATATCATTTAATTTCGGGAATAAATCCGAACAGCAGATTGAAGAAACTGTTCCTAGTGAAACAGGAATAAACAACACAAATAATGAACCGGGAATACAGCAATTGCAGACTTCTGAGGAAAATCAATCAAACCAGCTTGAAAGCAGTAAAGGAACAGAAAATGCTGCTGATTTCCCTTCTGAAAATAAACCCGTTTTATCCGCCGCTGAGAATATAAATAAACCGGCAAAAGTAATTGAATATGGCAAGCTTTCAGTTGAATGCCTCCCATGGGCTGATGTTTATATTAATAATAAAAAAATTGATACTACACCAATTGACAGTTTATTAACATTTACAACCGGTGAATATAGTATAAAACTGCTGCACCCCGATTATCCCGAATATAACGGCAGTGTATTAATTGAAAAAAATAAAACCACTGCGGTTAAGATTCATTTAGAATCATTGGTCGGTTACTTTAAGTGCAATGTTTTTCCCTGGGGTGAAATATATGTAGATAATAAATTTCTGGGTCAAACTCCTTTGAATAATCTTTTTAAACTTAAAAAGGGAAATCATCAAATCGAAATCAAAAACCCCAGTTTTGAGGATTATAAAGATAGTTTTAATATAAAGGGTTTAGATACAGTTGAAATTAATTTTAATTTTTCTGACAGAAAGTTCAGCATTGCCGAAAATAATTAACTTGGTACAATAATTGCAAAATTAATAAAATGAAAAAAACAATAATTACAATTTTTATACTTCTTATAAACTGCTTTTTCTTAAAAGCACAAAGTGAATGGGAAGAAATAGGTCAAATGGAAAGACCGGTTTCCGGCGCACAGGCCGTTGTACTTAATAACAAAATTTATGTCATAGGCGGCTATTCTTCAATTGAACAGAAAAATGTAAACTGGATTCAGGAATATGATCCTATCACAAATTCATGGAAACAAGTCGGAGAAATGAAAGCTAACAGAAAAGGATTTTTTATGGCTATCAGTTCTCAAAATATATTTTTTATAGGAGGAATTGAAGAAACCTCGCCTTATGTTTATAATCTCGAATTTTGGAATCCGACTAATCCTGGAGTTACTCAGATTTTAGGTAATGAAAGTAATTTTAACAGGGTCTTTGCAACAGGTAATTATAACGAAAACAAATTGTTTTTATTCGGCGGATTTAAGTTTTCTAATTTAACGGATACATCTGCTCTTTCTTATTTTATTAAATATGATTTAGCCCCCCCTAATAATTTAATAGCGGATAATTTTATTTACGGACCTAATGATTTTCCGAGTCAGCAAATGAGCGCCCTTGTAGGAAACAGTATTTATATTTTCGGCGGCACTCATAACGGTTTGTTAAAAACAATTTATGAATATAAAATTGCTACAAATGAATATTTAAAGTTCGGCGAGGAATTGCCCGAACCGAGAGCCGGCGGGGCCGCAGTTAAAGATAAGAATTCCGACAATGTATATTTAATAGGCGGTTTTAACGAACAAGCCAATTCGGCTTTGTCTGATGTAGAAATCTTTAATCCGTTTTTGGAGACAGGAAAAATTTCATCGGGACCAAGCTTGATTAACGCAAGAAGAAATACTTCGGGGGTATTTTATAATAACAGCATTTATATCTTCGGCGGTTTAGACGTTACGGGTACGGTTGTAAAACAAATCGAAAAAATTAATCTTACGCCCGTTACTTCCGTTGAAGACGATTATTTGGTAAATGATTTTGTATTAAAACAAAATTATCCCAATCCTTTTAACCCTTCTACTGTAATAAGTTATAATGTTCCCAGGAACAGTTATATCAATTTAAAAGTTTATGATGTTTTGGGAAATGAAGTTGATGAATTAATAAACGAATATAAACAATCCGGCAATTATGAATTTAAGTTTAACGCCAATACATTGCCAAGCGGAGTTTATTTCTATCAATTAATATCGGATAATTTTTCGGAAACCAAAAAAATGGTTATAGTTAAATAATGAAAAATAAATTTTTTCTTTATACGGCGTTTGTTTTTTTATTAAGCACGGTTTCATATGCCCAGCAAGTATCGCTTGATGAAATACGTAATTATTATAAATCATTTAATTATAAAAAAGTGATTGAACTTTCGGAATCGCTGTTAAATGAAAATACTCTTGCTAAAGAAGAAATAATAGAACTCGAAATAATGAAAGCGGTTTCTTCCTATTCTTTAAATGACGAAACTTCAGCAAGAAAATCGTTTATTGAAATTTTAAAATTAGAAAAAAACTATTCTCTCGATCCTTCATTTATTTCACCCAAAATTATATCTCTTTTCGAATCGACTAAAAAAGATTTTAATCAGATTTATGCGGACAAACCTGAAGAACAACTTGAAGAAAATATTCCCGAAGAAAAAACATCTGATTTTTCTTCAGTTTACAAAAAGGATAATTCCGATTTACTTAAATCAATTATAATTCCGGGCTGGGGACATTTAACAAGAAGCAGCGGAATTAAAGGATGGATAATTACTTCGGCCGGACTTGCTTCGCTCGGCACCATGATTTATTATATAGTTGACGCGAATAATAAAGAAGAAGAATATTTAAATGAAACCGACCCGGTTTTAATTCAGCAAAAATATAATTCGTTTAATACATCGTACAAAACTAGGAATGCTTTAATTACAGCTTATGCCGCAATATGGGTTTTTGCTCAACTCGACTTATTAGTATTTGATACCGAATACGGCTCCCCGCCTATTTCATTTTCATCCGGTTATAACAGCGTTGATGATATAAATATTTCGTTTAAGATCAGCTTCTAAACACGCAAATACTGCGTTTGGTACGAAATATTTTCGCACCTGATTTTGTTTTAATTCATTTTGGTTTAATAAGTACTTGTATAATTATATTATCTAATTAATTTTCTCCTTATAAAAACAGCCTTTTTCACACATTTTTAGGAAAAATTGATCTTTAATATTAATGAATATGGTTAGGATTTTAATTGTTAAACATAATTAAAGGTTGGTATGGTTTTGGCAGTTACTTAAGCATAGCAATTATAGATAATTTAAAAATTGTTCTTTATTGTTTTGTTTGGATGCGGGTTGGCAAAAGTTTTAATTAACTAACTAATTGATAACCGCCATTATCAGGCTGGCTCGCATCTTCCAGTATTGAAATTGAAAAAGGCAGCTTAATTTAAGCTGCCTTTTTTATTTTAAACCGGAATTATTTTGTAAACCTGGTCTCCCTTTCTTACAATTTCTATACTTTTAAATGTAATGTCGTCTCCCTTCTCTCCGATATTAATTTCAATTTCTTCTTTCACAATATTATCAATTCTGTTTTCAACTACGCCGGTTGTTTCGCCAATTATGTAGACTTCTTCACCAATTGATAAATTTCCGGCTTCCAGTCTTACATGAACAATTTTAGTTTTCTTAAAATAATTTATAACCTTTCCTATATACATTTTTTTAGTTGTTGCGCTGCTTCCGTATTTAACCGCGTAATCGTCTCCGCTGGGCTCACCAAAATAGAAACCTGCTGAAAATCCTCGGTTGTAAACCTTGGCTAATTCCTGATACATTTCTTTTTTTATATCAGCCGTAAATTTATTTTCGAAATAAAGATCTATGGCTTTACGGTATGTTGATACTACCTTTGTTATATATTCGGGACTTCGTTTTCTCCCTTCAATTTTAAAAGAATCAATCCCCGCTTCTATAAGCTGATCTAAAAATTCTATTGTGCATAAATCTTTAGGAGACATAACATAGTCCTCTCCAAGCAGAAGCGATCTGTCGCTTTCGGGATCGTAAATTTCATATTCTCTGCGGCAGGGCTGAATACACTCGCCGGTGTTCGCGCTTTTATTGAATAAGTGATGACTCATAAAACATCTTCCGCTTACGGCAACACACATTGCTCCGTGAACAAAGGTTTCTATTTCCATTCCTGAAGCAGTTTTAATTTCTTTAATTTTTTCTAGTGTGCATTCGCGGGCAAGAACTATTCTTTTTGCGCCCATAGATTTATACATTTTGGCGGCGGCCGAATTTGAGATTGACGCTTGTGTGCTGATGCAAAAAGGCATCTGATATTCAATACATTTTTGAATAACCGACATATCCCAGCATATTAACATATCAATTCCTGCTTTCTTAGCCGAAGCAACAACTTCTTCAAGCTCGCTTAAATTGTCCTCGAATACTATTGAATTTACGGTAAGATGCGAATCAACTTTATTCTTTTTGCAGAAGGCGGCTATTTCGGGGAGACTTTCAATTGTAAAATTTTTAGCTTTTGCGCGCATATTTAATTTATCAATCCCAAAATAAACTGCATCGGCTCCTGCTTTTACCGCGGTTCTCAACATTGTCCAATTTCCCGCGGGAGCTAATAATTCAGGTTTTTTTCTATTTTTAATCATTATTATTTTTCATAATTATTATTGTTAAAAATCATTTATTTTGTCTTTTTCTTACTAGCAATAATTGCCGTTCTAAATTTAACAATCATTTAATAAGCACGGAAACTTATAATTAATTTTTATATATAAAAAATGTATCTTACAGTCTTGCTAATAATCGAATATTATGAACTCCGTATTAGATAAAATATTAAAAAATATTTTGCTCGTCACCGGCGGCAAATTTGTCTATTTGCTAAAACTTGAAGGGAATAAGTCTTCAATACTTAACTTTTCGGGAGAAATTAGGAATGAAGATAAATTCTTAAAAGGTTTTAACGAAGATCTCAAAACCCTAAAAAAATTAACAGTAAAAAATGTCAAAAATCTTGAATCCTATAAAACTTTATCGGATGAATTTGGAATTAAGGATTATTTTGCAAGTGAAATGCAAATATCGGAAAGTACTAAGATATTGCTTAATCTATTTTCGGAACACGAACTTTCCAACGGAACAATAGAAAAAATTGAATCTTCAAACCTATTAATTAAGGAATGTTTGGAATTTCCGGTTAGTTATACGGCCGAGAATGAACTCGAAAAAATTCAAATAGCAATTTTAATAACCGATCCCAGCGGCGAAAAATTGTTCGCGAATAAATTGTTTTGTGAATCTTTTGAATATAATGGAGAAAAATTACTAAACGGTAACTTAAATTTTTATTCTCAGGAAAATATCCTGCTTGAATTTATGGAATTCCCATTTATGCAGGCAGTTTCCAAAAAAGAAAATTTATTTGAACAAAAAGTAAAATTTTTAACAAAGAATAACAGTTATAAAACCTACAAAGTTAATTCAACATTATCATTGGACTCTAAAGGAAATATTGAAAATGTTACAAGCGCTTTTTGGGATATAACCGATTTTGCCGAAGCAGAAGAAGTAGTAAAAGAAACTACTAAAAATATTGAGTCAATTCTATATTCTACCGGTCCCGACGCTACAAACTTTTACTTTGTTTCGGATGCCGTTAAAAAATTATTCGGATATCTGCCAGAGGATATTTACAATAAAAGAGTAATTTTCTTGCGGAAAATTTATCCCGAATATATTAAAGATGTCCGAAATTTTATAAACACTTTAAGTGAAGGGAAACGTGCTTCGGTAGAATATAAATTTAAGGATGCTTACGGTCAGCAGAAAATGGTAAGACATACCGGAGTGCCGATTTTAAAAGACGGTGATGTAATACGGATTGTAGGAGTAATTTATGATATTACCGAAGAAAAAAGAATAATTGAAGAACTTGAAAAAAGTGAAGAAAAGTTCAGAATTTTAATTGAAACAGCAAATGATTTAATATTTTCGCTCGACAGTTACGGGTACTTTAAACTTGTAAACAGAAGCGGCGCATTATCGCTTGGTTACTACAGCGAAGATATGATAGGCAAACATTTTCTTGAGTTTATTGATGAGAATAGTAAGTCTGATATTGCCGTCGCGTTTCAGAATATTTTAAGTTCGGAAGAAGTTACTAATTTTGAAGCCGCGTTTATTGATAAATTCGGCACTAAATTAATTTTCGACATTCAAGCGCGCCCAACAAAAAAAGATGATGAAATTACAGGAATGATAGCAATTGGACGGGATATCACCGAAAGAAGAAAAGATGAAATAAAACTAAAGGACCTGAACTCAAAACTAATTGAAGCCAATAGAATTAATCAGATTGAAAGAGATAGAGCAAAGCATCAAATCTCTGTTCTTGAAGAACTTAATAAACTAAAAAACGAATTTATTTCTAACGTTTCCCACGAATTAAGAACTCCACTTGCTTCTATTGTCGGATTTGCCGAAACTATGGCCTCAGACGAAGATTTGCCGCAGGAAGCGATTAAAGAATTTAACGGTATTATTTTAACCGAAGGGAAAAGACTGGCAAAGTTTATAAATGAAGTTTTGGATTTCTCAAAATTAGAAACCGATAAAGGCGCTCTCGATATTTCAAAATTTGATATTGTGCCTGTATTGCTGGATTTATTTGAAAGCCATAAAGAACAAGCCGAAGAAAAAGGATTAACTCTTTCAAAAGAAATTCCCGAAGCGGAAATTATTTTACACGGCGATAGAACTAGAATCGCAAATTCTATCGGAAGGCTTTTATCTAATTCTATAAAGTTTACTAATAAGGGGGGCAGAATCACAATTATTGTTCAGGATTTTCTAAAAGAAGTGGAAATTATTGTTAGCGATACCGGAATCGGTATTGCGGAAAAAGAAATTCCAAATCTTTTTCAGAAATTTAAAAAAGTCAGCCGTCCCGGTACTCAATTGCCCGGCGCGGGTTTCGGACTTGTTACGGTTAAACAAATTGTGGATTTGCACAGAGGACTTATACAGGTTAAAAGCGAAGTAAATAAGGGTACTGCTTTTATTATAAGATTGCCAAAAAATAATTAAAGGGTGAAGCTTGGAAAAATTAGTTTTTATTGTGGACGACGAACCTTCCATTCTTAAACTTTTATCCCATTGGGTTAAAAATCAGTGGGGTTATAAAGTTGAAGCATTTCAAAATGGAAAGGATGCCTTAAAAGCATTAGAAACCGGTGACCCGGATTTATTGCTGCTCGATATTATGCTTCCTGATATTAACGGTAATGAATTATTAAAAACTATAAAAACAAAAAATCAGCATCTTCCCGTAATAATGCTTTCGGCACAAGGAAGTATTGAAGTTGCGCTTGAGTCTTTAAGACTTGGCGCATTCGATTACTTTCCTAAACCTATTGATCAAAACAGATTATTGCCTTCGGTTAAAAACGCGATAAATAATTATGATTTAAACAGAAAAGTTGAAGAACTGGAAAAAAATCTTAATAAAGAATATAGTTTTGAAAATATTATTTCGGCCGATAAAAAAATGCAGGATGTTTTCAAAATGGTTACCAAGGTGCTTAATAACGACATAACCGTTCTTGTGCACGGAGAAAGCGGAACCGGAAAAGAATTAATAGCTAGAGCAATTCATTTTAACGGTATAAGAAAAAATAATCCTTTTGTTGTTGTTAATTGCGCTTCAATTCCGCGAGAACTGCTTGAAAGCGAATTGTTCGGTCATGAAAAAGGCGCGTTTACAGGAGCTCATCAAAGAAAAATTGGTAAATTTGAACTCGCTCAAGGAGGCACAATTTTTCTTGATGAAATCGGCGAAATGGAAATGTCTCTTCAGGCAAAAATATTAAGAGTGATTCAGCAGAAAGAATTTGAAAGAGTAGGCGGCAACGAAATTATCAAAACAGATGTTAGAATTCTATCGGCTACCAACAGGGATCTTCAGGAGGCAGTGGAAGAAAAAGAATTCCGCGAAGATCTTTATTACAGGCTTAGTTCATTTCCAATTACAATTCCTCCTTTAAGGGAAAGAAGAGGAGATATTGTAATTCTAATTAATCATTTTATTAAAGAATTTAACCAAAAACATACTAAAAACATAAAAGGACTTAATAAACCTGCGCTTAAGGTTTTTTACGATTACGACTGGCCGGGCAATGTACGTGAACTGGAAAACACACTCGAAAGATGCGTTATTATGACGGACGGAGATTATATTGATTCTGATGTTATTCCTCCGCAAATAACTAACTCAAACGGATCGGCGGGAATAAATATAAGCGGTCCGCTCTTCGGAGACGATTCGCCTGTAATTCCCTTCGAAAAATTAAAAGAAGAGGCAATAAGACATGCGCTTTCTGTTACAAGCGGTAACATTGTTGAAGCCGCAAAAAAACTTAGTGTCGGACGAGCTACCTTATATAGATTAATGGATAAATATAGAATAGATGTAAATAGAAAATAAAGGAATACTATGGGGATCATTGAACAAAGATACGGCAATGTATTGGTTGAAATTGTTGATATTGACAGAGCTACCTTTACGGAAGCCGGTATATTAAAAGAAGCTTTAACAAAAGGCATTGAAGAAGGTTTGAAAAAAGTTGTTGTTGACATCTCGAAGTGCGAGTTTATCGACTCTACTTTTTTAGGAGTGCTTGTGAATGCTTTAAAAAAAGTCGCGAAAGAAAACGGCGACATGAAACTTGTAGGCTTTAAACCCGGCGTCAGGTCAATGTTCGAACTAACAAGACTTTTTAGGGTTTTTGATACATATACAACTTTGGAAGAAGCGGTAAAAAGTTTTAATGAATAATAATTAATAATGAATATGAGTGTAGTAAGTGGCTGATGCAGATAAAAAACATAACGGTATAAAAATATTATTAGTTGAAGACGAACTTAATATTGCAAAACTATTTGAATTTAATTTAAAGAAAGCCGGATTTATTGTTGAAATTGCCAATAACGGAAAAGCCGGTTATGAATTGGCTAAAGAGGTTAATCCAGATTTAATTTTAAGCGATATAATGATGCCGGAAATTGACGGGTTTGAATTCAGAAAATTAATTCTTCAGGATCCTGAATTAAAAAAAATCCCATTTGTATTTTTAACCGCAAAAGGAGAAGAAGAAGATATTCTTGAAGGTTACGATCTTGATATTCAGGATTATATTATAAAAACAGCAAGCACAAAGGTTGTAATTGCAAAAGTATCGGCAATTCTAAACAGTCATAAAAAAGAAAGAGCAAAAGTAGTTGCTGAAGTACAGCAGGCTGCCGATAATATGCGTGCTACTGTAGTGCCGAAAACATTCCCGGTTTTCGACGGATATGAAATTCGTCACTGGCATGTGCCTTTTGAGAATGTACCCGGCGGCGATTTTATTGATTACTTTAAATTCGACGATGATAATCTTGTCATTATTCTCGGCGACGTAATGGGTAAAAAATGGGGCGCCTGGTATTTTGCCGTTGCTTATGCCGGTTATGTAAGAAGCGCTATTCGTTTTGCGCTTCAAACTGTTCAGGATTTATCGCCCGCAAAAATTATTACTAAAGTTAATGAATCTGTATGCAAAGATGAGAGAATAGCGGAAGTATTTATCACTCTTTCGGTAGTAATTATTAATAAGACGACAAATAAAATTAAATACAGCGGCGCCGGCGATCTTCCGCTTGTATACAGAAAAGATAAAATTGACTACATTTTATCAAAAGGCCTGCTGCTTGGATTTGACGAATCAAGCGAATATAATGACCATGAACTTGATTTAAATCCGGGCGATGAATTATTTTTATTAACAGACGGGATAATGGAATCACGGAATAAATTGGAAGAGCAATTTGGCCACGAAGGTTTTCTAAATTCAATTAAAGAAACACCTGCCGGAGGCGATTCGATGGAAATGATCAAAAAAACTTTTACGGATTTTACCAATGGAAAATTTGAAGATGATGTAAGTCTAATTGAAATAAAAAAACTATAAATTGTTATCTGAAATAAGTTTCACATCGGTTAATTAAAAACTCGAAAAATTCAGTAGAAACAGAAATATTATTAAATATTGATTCCAATGTTTCCTGATCCGCGCTTTCTAAATCATCCTTACGTCCGGTGAAACAAATTCCTCCGAATTCCAAAGCCGAAGGCGATATTAATAATTGTTCAACCCCCTCTTTCTTAATAAGTTCTGAATTATATTGCCTTCTCGGGAAAATAAATACAGTCCATTTATTTAAATTAAATGACGCAATTATATTCATCCCAGGTTCAACTGAATCGCCTGATATTCTCAAAAATCCATCGAAAAATATTTTAAATATATTTAATAGTTCAATTTTACTCGTTGATTCTAATACAATAAACTTCCTTGAAAAATTTTTACTCGCCCAAACTTCCGCTTTCCCGTTTCTTCCTGCTAATCTGCATAATGATTCTTTTAATAAACTATACTCTTTTTCCAGAGGAAAAATATTTTTTCTACAACCGTAAAAATGAAGATGATCAGTTGAAGGCGGTCCGCAATCCGGTCCGTTATAATATATTGTAAAAAACTTTCCCAAGTCACGGGAAAGATTTAATAAATCCTCAAAATTTTTTTTTATTCTTTGAGAGACGTGTTTAAATTTGGCAATTATTAAATGTTCCTCTAAATCCGGGAAGGGATTAACATGAATATAAAAATCATTGCCGTATTGAAGTAACTTCTGATTGTCAGATGAATTAATAGAACAGAAAGAGCATATCTTTGTATCATTTAATCCGTTGTTAAGGTTTGAAGTTGAAGCAACCGCTTTTTGCGGATTAAATTTTAATAATAACGAAGTGTTGTTAATTTTTAATTCACGGGATTCTAAAATGTTTAGATTATTGTGCCTTTCTTTTAATAAAGGCCACTTTTCAAATTGATAATTAAACAATGCGCGAGTCCGTTCACCAAAATTTTCCACACTCCCGTATTTTTTCAATTCATTATCTTTAACTACATTTTTGCTAGTCATAAAGATTTGTTTTCGTTTATGTAAACATAATAAAAAAGAAGCTTGGTTTTACAGTTTGATTATTTATTTATTTGAGAGGAATAATAAAATGTATTCGATTGCCCAAATGTTGATTTAATAATTTTTCCCTAAATATAAATATTTAACATTTTGCTATGAAATAGAATCTTGCTTTTTTAGTGAAAATCCTAATAAAATACCCGTAATATTAACTTATTTCCTTCAAAAGCCAATCTATTAAAATAAAATAATATTTAAATTTAATGTTCGACTAACAATTTCCGTGAAATAGCTTGTGATATATATCACACCTTTAAAGCCGGGAACAAGACAACTTAAGTGTTGTAAAAAATGACTGCAGATATTAATGCTGTTATTTTACTTTTTTATAGACAAAATATAATTAATGAAAATCGTTTTTAAAAAATACATAATTTTTATTCTTTTACTTTCAGCAACGCTATTAGCAGAACCATTTGTTAACGGTTCGAGCGAAATGAAGGTTAAAGAATCAGCTTTAAATTCAAATTGGGATATTACAATAGCACTTCCCCATTTTGAATTAATACGTACAAACGAACTGGATCAATCAGACATCTCGTCAAATTTTGAAATATTCTTCATAACTTACAACACACCGGAATTTTACGGTGAATTTGAAAGCAAACTCTCTTCTCAATTTAATCTACCCCAATTAAAAACCGAACAGCGGTTCGGCAATAATCTAAAAGTATAGTTTTATTTTTTCCTTTTTCTCCTTTTATTTATTAACAATTAAAGAGGCAAATTTGTACAAGAAAAACATATATATAGCAGTAACATTTATAATTTTAGGAGTAATGTTCTTTAGTTTAAAGGACTCGCTTGCGGGATCTTCAACAGACGAATTCGATGAAAACGAAGTGACAATTTCAGCAAATACTGAAAGAACAATTGACATAGAATTAAAAAATAAAGGAAATATGATAGCTTCATGGTACGGACCTAAATTTCACGGAAAAGTTACGGCAAACGGAGAAATATATGATCAGATGTCTATGACGGCTGCGCATAAAAATATGCCGTTCGGAACAATGTTAAAGTTGACTAACCCGCGTAACGGCAAATCGGTTGTTGTTAGAATTAATGACCGCGGTCCATATATAAAAGGAAGACAATTAGATTTATCAAAAGGCGCAGCAACGGTTTTAGGTATGCTTCATAAAGGTGTTGTTAAAATTCAGGTTGAGGAATTAGTAATGAACGATTTCAACAACCCCGTAATTGCTATGAATTAATTATAATATAATGTTATTATAACCCGGTGTATGCCGGGTTTTTTTTGGATTTTTAATAACCCGCTTTGTGTAATTGTTTTAATAAATTACTACTTTTCAGAAGTAAATATTCTAATAGGAATTTATATGGAACACGCGCCGCATGACAAATTTCCGGAAATAAAAAGAATTATAGAACTTCAGAAAGCCAACAGTCTTAAAGTATCTCAAACTACATTCACTCAACGAAAAACAAAATTAAACAAACTGTTAAAATTAATTTTTGATAAATCGAACGAAATAGAAAAAGCGGTTTATGATGATTTTAAAAAACCTGCTCCCGAAGTGAAATTAACAGAAATTTTTCCGGTCACTACCGAAATTAAACATGTAATCCGTAATCTTAAAAAATGGATGTCTCCTCAAAATGTACCTGCTCCGCTAACATTTTTCGGCTCGTCAAACAGTGTGGTTTATGAGTCCAAAAGAACCGCTCTTATAATTTCACCATGGAACTTCCCGTTTATGCTTGCAGTATCGCCATTGGTTTCGGCAATTGCGGCCGGCAATTGTGTAATTATTAAACCATCGGAACATAGTCCCAACACTTCAGAATTATTAAAAATATTGTTAATGGAATTGTTTGAAGAAAATGAAGTAGCTGTTTTTACGGGAGATTATACAATTTCAAGCTGCCTGCTTCAATTTCCGTTCGGACATATATTTTTTACGGGCAGTACACCGGTTGGTAAAATTGTAATGGAAGCGGCTGCAAAAAATTTAACTTCAGTTACTTTGGAGCTTGGCGGAAAATCGCCTACAATAGTTGACAAGACAGCAAACATCAAAGAAGCCGCGAAAAGAATTGCTTGGGGTAAATTTTTTAACGCTGGACAAACATGTATCGCCCCAGATTATTTAATAGTTGAAAAAAGTATTAAAGATATATTTGTTTCGGAATTTATAAAAGCCGTAGAAAACCTATACGGACAAATTGAAAATATTCACACATCTAAAGACTATTGCAGAATAATTCATCAAAATCATACGCATCGATTAAATGAATTATTAGTTTCTGCAGTTACATCTGGCGCAGTAGTTAAATTGGGCGGCGAAATAAATGTAAATGAAAATTTTTGTCAGCCGACACTAATTAGCAATATTGATATTGATTCAAGAATTATGAAAGAAGAAATTTTCGGTCCAATTCTTCCTCTGCTTACATTCGATAATTTTGAAGATATTTTAAGTATTATTAATTATAATCCAAATCCGCTGGCTTTATATATTTTTAGTAAAAATACTAATTTTACAAATGAGCTTATCAATTCAATTCCGGCCGGAGGCGTAACAATAAATGATGTTGTTGTGCATTTTGTAAACGTAAATCTTCCTTTCGGAGGAATTAATGGGAGCGGATTCGGTAAATCGCACGGTTTCAGCGGTTTTAAATCTTTTTCAAATGAAAAACCGGTTATGAAGCAGCCCGGTATTACTCCTCTTAAGTTTCTTTATCCGCCTTATAATAAAACAGTAAGAAAATTAATTGAATTGACTGTAAAGTACTTTTAATTGATGTATTTTTTTACTTAATTAAAAAATTAATTAACAGCACATCAAAATTATGCCCAATAAAAAAAGATCAATAAAAGCTAAAACCGGTAAACCGCCGGGAACTCTGCTATATGTCGGCAATAAAGAAATTACCGATTCTCAAATAACCTTTCTGGATTATAATTCTGAGGTTTTTGAAAAGCGGCAAATCAAATCGGTAGAAATATTTTCCGAAGCCGTGAAAAATGTGCGTAAAGATACCGTAAGCTGGGTAAATATTAGCGGACTGCATAATATAAATCTGCTAACCGAAATAGGTAAATTATTTGATATTCATACACTGGTTTTGGAAGATATTCTTAATGTATTTCAGCGGCCGAAAATTGAGATTTATGATGATCATATCTTTGCTGTAATAAAACATATTACGAAACATGACGATAATAAATTAAGCATTGAACAGGTAAGCTTAATTATATCTGAAGATTTTGTAATTACTTTTCAGGACGGTTCAAGTAATATTTTCGAAAGCATATATGAAAGAATTGAAACGGGTAAAAATATTTTTAGAAAATCTAAACAGGACTATTTGTTTTATGTATTGCTTGATTTTATAATTGATCATTATTTTTTAATAAATGAAGAACTAACCGAAGAAATCGATAAACTGCAGGAAGAGCTTTTTACAAACACCGATAAAAATTATACCGAAGAAATCCACAAGCTTAAAAAAGCGGTAAATAAAGTTAGACTATCGGTTAAACCAAGCAGAGATATAATCTCAAATATTTTGCGCGAAGATATAAAAATGATAAATCCAAGCACACATGTTTATTTTAAAGATACCTTGGACCACACAATTCAAATATCTGAAAGTCTGGATTTAACCCGCGAGTCTGTAATTAGTCTGCTCGATACATATCTATCAACAGTAAGCAACCGTATGAATGAAGTAATGAAAATGCTTACATTAATCGCGACAATATTTATTCCTCTTACATTTATCGCCGGCATTTACGGAATGAATTTTAAATACATGCCCGAGCTTGAATGGGAGTTTGGTTATCCTCTTATTTGGATTATAATGCTTTCTATTGGAATATTACTTGGTTTGTATTTTAAAAAGAAAAAATGGCTGTAATTATTAATAATTAGGGAGAAAGAAATTTGATGGAATTAATGTATTCGGAATTTATGGGAAACTCTGTTTATAAATATTTTATTGCCGGCGCAATTATTGTAATCGCGGTAGTATTAATTCAAATTATAAAAAAGAAAATAATATCAACAGCACAGGAAGGGGAACAAACAACAAGCAGACACCAAACTCTGTTTGTTAAAGCCGTTAATAGAATTTTAATTCCTTTCCTTTATCTCGGAACAATTTATATATCAATTAAAACATTGTCGTTTGGAGAAGCGGCGGATTCATATCTTAAAATTTCTTTCGAAATATTAGCGGCTTGGTACGGTATTCGTTTTATAATTGCGCTTACAAACTTTTTAATTTCTAAGTATGTTGAAAAAACAAGAAGCGAAGAGGAAAGCAATAAGATACGCCCTCTTTTTGCGTTTATAAATTTTGTTATCTGGATTGTAGGTTTACTTTTTCTCCTCGATAATTTGGGATTCGAAATTACAACAATTGTTGCCGGACTAGGAATTAGCGGTATCGCAGTTGCTCTTGCAGCTCAAGCAATTCTTGGCGACTTGTTCAGCTACTTTGTAATATTTTTTGATAAACCTTTTGAGATAGGCGATTTTGTAGTGTTCGACGATAAACGCGGAGTAATCGAAAAAATTGGGATCAAATCAACTAAGATACGTTCGCTTTCGGGTGAAGTAATTGTCGTTTCTAATTCAAATCTTACAAACTCGAGACTGCATAATTTTAAGAAAATGGAAAGAAGAAGAGTCGCCTTTACAATCGGCGTAACTTATCAAACCAAGCCGGAACATTTAAAATATATTCCCGTGAAAATTAAAGAAATAATTGAAGGAATTGAATTAACGGAATTTGACAGAAGCCATTTTAATAATTACGGAAATTTCAGTCTCGATTTTGAAACCGTATATTATGTTTTATCAAGTGAATATAATGTTTATATGAATATTCATCAGGAAATAAACCTTAAAATATTTGAAGACTTTGCAGAAAAAGGAATTGAGTTTGCTTACCCGACTCAGACCTTATACTTAAATAAAGAAGAAAAATAATTAATAGAGAATCTTTTGGAAGAATTTATCCAGAATTATTTGGGAATAAGTCCTGTACTTCAGATTAAGTTATTAAATACAATAATTTTAATTGGAGTATTGTACACGATAATTAAACTGGCTTCAAAATTTTTTATAAATAAGATTGAAGATGTATCAAACCGTTACTTATGGTTGAAAATTTCACGATACATTACCGTATTTATAGCATTTATTGGTCTTTCTAAAATTTGGTTAGGCGCGTTTGATTCTTTCGGCACATACTTGGGACTGCTTTCTGCAGGGTTGGCAATTGCTTTCAAAGATTTACTTATAAACCTTGTCGGGTGGCTTTTTATTTTAATCAGAAAACCTTTAAGACTTGGTGATAGAATTCAAATCGGCGAAGTAACCGGCGATGTAATTGATATAAGAATTTTTCAATTTTCGGTAATGGAAATAGGAAACTGGGTTGACGCTGACCAAAGTACGGGTAGAATAATCCATATTCCCAACGGTTTTGTATTTAGCAAATTTCAGGCGAATTACACTGAGGGTTTTGAATATATCTGGAACGAAATTCCTGTCTTGTTAACTTTTGAAAGCGACTGGAAAAAGGCTAAAACAATTCTTGAAGAAATATTAAATAAAAACACAATTCATTTCAGCGAAGAAGCCGAAAAACAAATTAAAAGAACAGCAAGAAAGTTTTTGATATTTTATAATAAACTTTCGCCTATAGTTTACACAACCGTAAAGGACAGCGGCGTGCTTTTAACAATGAGATTTCTGTGTGAAGTAAGAAAAAGAAGAGGCGTTGATATGGTAATATGGGAAGCCGTGTTAAATGAGTTCGCCAAACATGACAATATCGATTTCGCTTATCCTACACAAAGATTTTACAATAATTTAGCAGAAGGTAAGCAAGGAACAAAACCATTAAAATAATTTTAAACTGAGTTTATTGTATTGATTAAAATTTCTTTTATTCTTATAGAAAGCTTATCTCTTTCCTCATTTTCCATAATCAATTTTTGATTTACTTCCAGCTCAATACCTAAATATTTTTCTGCCGAAAATATTTTTCTTAAATACGATGTAAATCCGTCGGCTGTTCCTAAATATGGGTAATTAAATCTTATTTTATATGTCGAGTACTTTTTAGAAAAATAATTTTTATATAACCGGCAAAACTGTTTTTCCAATTTACGTCCCGGGTCATATAATAAGCCGATATCACAGTTTCTCGTATTATTATTAAGAACAGGCGTAAACGAATGAACCGAAATATGAATAACAGAATGTCCTTTTTTAACAAAATCTGAAATCTTATTTTCTACCGGCTTTCTATAAGGGTAATAATAACATTTTAATATTTTATTTTTTTCAGCAATCTTAAGGTGTTTTGTGATTTCAGAAAATAAATTTTTGTGATGAACAGATCGGTTAAGCTCAACAAGCAATCTGCTAATTTCGGAAGCGGCATAAAAATCGGCAAGCGGTTTCAATTCATTAAATAATTCAAGCGCGCCTAAATCATAACCGCGGTGAGTTAACAAATCCTTATTAGAGTTCTTAAACAGGAGTTTGTATTCATCGGGAATTTTGTTCCCGCCGTGCTCGCATGTTATAACTAACTTTGTCATTATTCATTCACGAACATTTTATTGGTTCCTAAACAAGCCGCTAGATTTTTATATACTTTTAAAATGTTTTCTTTTGATAAGTCATTTCCTAAGGCGCTTAATATTCTAGATGACAGACTTCCCTTATCTAATAATATTTTTATTGATTTCAGCAAATTACTATCGGTAATAGTTATATTATTAAAAATATGTTTCCAAAGTTCATTTACCGAACATTTATTATTGCATCCGAAAAGTTTTAGATAATTTTCATCTTCAATTATAACATGCTCTCCTTCTTTTATTACTTTTAAAAATATATTTGATAATTTATCCTCATCCCAAATTTTCTGTTCATCGGTTAAACTCCAACTGCCGCTAATTAATTTTTTAAGAGTTTCTGAAATTAATAGAGTTATTGCCAAATCGGCCGAAGGGCATTCCTGAATATCAATAATTCTGATTTCAATAGTGTTCCGGTCAAAGCGTGCGATTGCTCCGCGTGAATTCAGCCATTCATTTTGTAAAATGTTATCGTCATCGTAAGGTTTAATATCTTCGTAAATATTCCGGAGTATTAATTCTTCATACTCTTTTTTCGTGAATGCTCTTTCCGGAATAACTTTCCCGGCAATAGAGGGGATTTTTTTTTGATTGTTTCTATAAACTTCCAGCCGCGTATCTATATATCCTGTCGGATTATACTCTATAATCGGCGTACTAGCGCTTAATGCGGGAATTATGGGTAATAGAATTCTAATAGCAGCATGCAGTTTTTCAAATTCTTCGTCGTTGCCAAACGGTAAATTTATATGCGTGCTTTGCAGGTTTGACCAGCCGTGACCCCGGCAGTCGAATATTCTATTATAGGCCTCATACACTTGATTATATTCGTGATTCCATAATTTTGATTCCTTAAATGGATCCATAAAAGGGTGCGCCCCTGTTGGAAGAAGCATGCAGTTAAATTCATCTAAAATGTTATTAATATTTATAACATTTTCGAAAAACTTTAAATCAAGATTTGATAAAGTTTTAGCGGGACCATTTGTTTTTAATTCAATAACATGAAGAACTAATTCATTTGACCATGCAATATCACCGAATTCAACATCCGAGACATATTCTCCGGATACTTTTTTTATAAGTTCATCCGCTATCGGACATACAATTAATGTGTCTTTGTCAACAATCATGTATTCAAGTTCTACTCCGTATCCTTGAAACATTCGAAGAATATTTTTCATAAATGAAGTTCCTTCACATTACGAAGAATCTCAATTCTTTCTTTAAATGATTTCATAATAGTTAAGTACAAATGTTCTCCCATTACCTCGTCTTCAACTCCGGCATCAATGCTTGGATTATCATTTACCTCAATCACATAAACTTCGTTTCCTATTTGTTTTATGTCAACACCGTAAAGTCCGTCTCCAATTAAATTAGCGGCTTTCAAAGCGGTTTTTACAACATTTTTAGGAACATTATAAATCGGAACTGTTTCATACTTTCCGGTCTGATCATTTTTTTTATTTTCCCAATTATAAATTTGCCAATGACCTTTTGCCATAAAATATTTACAAGCAAAAAGAGGCTGTTTATCAAGAACTCCGATCCTCCAATCAAATTCGCTGTACATGTATGCCTGAGCAATAATTAAATCGGACGTTTCCATTAAATTATCTATTTCGGATTTTAATTTACCGGCTTCCGAAACTTTTACAACTCCCTGCGAAAATGAACTGTCAGGTTTTTTTAATACACAAGGCAATCCAATTTCGCCAATTACGGAATCCTTATTATCTTTATGAACTATTACAGTTTTGGGAATAGGAATTTTTGCTTTTGTTAAAATTTCCGCAAGATATACCTTGTTGGTACATTTTAAGATTGAACGAGGGTCATCAATAACTACCAATCCTTCGGTAAATGCGCGACGCGAAAATCTGTAAGTATAATGATTTACGGCCGTAGTTTCACGTATAAACAAAGCGTCGAATTCAGGAACCCTGCTGAAATCATCCTTTGTTATAAACTCCGCCCTTATACCGACTTCTTCGGCTGCTTCCATAAAATGTTTTAAAGCTTTTTTATCCGACGGCGGAGCTTTTTCGTCGGGGTTTATTAGAATCCCCAAATCATACATTGCCATTGGAATTTTTGCAGAATAAATTCTTTTTTTCGAAAAGTATATTTTCGCAAATTCTTCAACAAACGGAAGATGGTTTTCGGGAATTTCATTTACGGGTACCGGAAAAATATTTTGAAGTATCCATTTTTCTTTATACACAAAATGCGCACGCATTAAAGGAGATTTGAATAGATTATAAAGCTGTGTGCTTAGTTTTTCGTATTGTTTGGATACGTTCTGCCCGAAATATATGCTTAAATAAAAATCTTCCGATTTCAGTTTTGATAAACTTTTCTGAATCAGTTCATCTAAGTCTTCCGAAATTATTCTTATAATTGATAACGACTTTAAATCCTGTATTGTCGCTATATTTGGGAATGCCTTATGTCCGCGCGCTTCGGCTAATAAAGAAACATAATAACCTGTTGCCTGATATTTATATGATCTGCACAAATTAAATATTCGGGCAGTTTTCAGTTCTAAAAACTTGCTATCTGTTAAATATGATTTGGCGCTTACAACCTCAATTGTATCCAGGTTGAAGTTCCAATCTTTCGGATTATTTACAACAACTAAACTTTTCACATTTCATCCTGTTTTTCAATTATTAATAGATTCGCATCATAAGTAACAATGCCGAGCATTATTGAGTTAATTAAACGGCCGATTTTAACCGAATAATAATTGTTGCCCGAAAACGGATTTTCTTTGTATGGATCGGCGACAATAACATGTTTTTTTTCTCGATCATAGCCGCAAAGCACAACAAAATGTCCTGTAGAAAATCCTTTAACATCGTCATATATTGTTTTATCTCCCTTTCCTGTTCTTTCTCTTGAACAATTATAGAGATATGTTGCGCTTAATCCTGTAAGAATAGGAATATTCTGTTCAAACTTTTTTTTAAGAAAAGCCGTATTTAAATCTTTAAATAAAATTTGTCCGCCGTTTTCTAAAAATTCAATATATGCTTTTGTTGCTTTGTGCAGTCTTTTGCTTTTTTTATGTTTAAGCTGCATCTGTAATTTAAAAATAAGATTAACCTTTTTATCAGAAAACCATGTAGGATCAAAGACCAAAAGATTATATGTATAAATTTTTACTTTAAAACCCTTTTTCAGAGCGTCAATACCAAGCATTACAGCTAATGTTCCCCCTTCTTCCAAATAAGATACTTCAGATATAACTTGTTTTAGTGGAATTTCCATTCCGTAATAATTGTAAACCGCGTGCAGACTTGTAGGTCCGCAAGTAGTATCGCTCGGTTGCGTTAAAATCTTTATTGGAATCATAAAGAACCTTAAAAAAATTCAGGGATATTTATATAAAAATAATTCATAATACAAATAAAATTCGCTTATAATAATATTATTTTAATACAATTTAGGTTTAAAAGTGAGCCGATCTGTAGTAAAATAAAATATTAAATATCTTTATCAACAATAAGATAAGGTTTATAAATAATATCTATTGCAGATTCATAAAAAGTGGATTAATTTTGTAAGTCAATTTTAGGAGTTTGCAATGCCGGAAGAACTGTTCGTACATTACAAGTTTAAGAACAGAAAAAGCGGTAAAATTTCCGAAGGTTATATCCGGGTTCCTGATATAGAAAAATATGCCAAAGGAATGAATCAGCTTTTCGATATACATGAGTATAAAATCATTGAACGGAGGATTGCGAATAAAGAGGAATACGAGTTTTGGAAACCTCAGAAAGTATTTCTTACGGAGGAATAATATTTAAAGTATACTAATTATAAAAAATAACCGTAAGTTATTTTAAAAATTGTGAGGCCGTCTTCAATTAGGAAGAGGCCTCTTTTTTTAAAATTTATTGTCAGCCGAAACTATTTACCGACGTTGTAAATAAATAGCTGAAGAAAAATATTATACCAATTATATATAGAACCACCAAAACAATTCCGACAATAATTAATATTTTCCAGATATTAAAAAATTTGCCTTGAAGCTCAAAACCCCTTCTTAATGCCTGGGCATTATTTGTTGATTTGAATATATCAAACTGATCGGCCGCTTCGCGCATTCTTAAACCAATAAATATTATCGGAATGCCGAATACCGCTCCAACAATTGACAAACACGCGATAGCTCCTGTAATTATATGGTATAAACCGATAAACCGCATATCTTTTGTCATCTTTAAAAAAGCGATTTGAAAATAAGACGGCGGCTGATATGTATTTTGCTGCTGGCGGGCTTCCTGTTCGTTTCCTAAATCTCCCCCTTCAATTTTAATATCGTTGAAGTCGTCCACTTAGATTTCTCCCGATTTAGTTTATATTAAAATAATAGTTCTATATTCGGAATAATTGCAATTTATTTTAATCAATAAGTTTGAAAAGAATATAGTAAAATTTAGTAATAATGTATTATTTAAGAAAAATATACTCTGTTTATTTATTATGAATTAATTAGTATTTTACTTGGCAATTATCAGAGGCAATATTCCGATTATGACAGTAATATTTTCTAAAAAATGTGAACTTGCGCTGCAGGCTGTTTTATATCTTTCCGTTAAAAAGGAAAATTTTATAGTAAGCGCAATTGAGATTTCGAAAGAACTTAAAGTACCAAAAGAATTTGTTTCCAAAGTACTGCAGATATTAACCGACAGCGGAATTGTCGGTTCAAAAAAAGGAAAAAACGGAGGCTTTTATTTAGCAAAAGCTCCCGCCGAAGTAAAGTTAATAGACATAGTTGCGGCAATAGACGGACTTGAGATTTTTAATACCTGCGTGCTTGGTTTTCCGGGCTGCTCTATCGCTGAACCTTGTCCCGTGCATGAAAAATGGGGAAAGCTCAGAGAAGATGCTTATAAAATGTTAAGCGAAGAAACGCTTGAGCAATTGAAAGGGAAAACCCTGAATAAAATACTTAATTTATAACGCTACACTTCCGCGTGAATTACTAGATCCTTGGATGTGCTTTCCGAAAAAGAAGATTTGTCCAATCCGCCGTACATATTTATTTTCCTAAAACCGGACTGCTTAAACAGATTATTTATATAATTATATTTATGGGGATATATTTTCGTTGATATAATTTGATTGTCCTTGGGATTTTGAATAGAATACTTAAGAATATTAAACTGAAGATAGTCTTCTTTGAAATCATAAAATCTGACAAAATTAAAATTACCATCGCTTGTAATATTAATTATTCTTTCTTTTTTCTCAAGTACCGGTATATAATTTAATATTTGAATTACTACGCTTCCGTTTTTACGCAGCATATTTTTAATTATGCTAACTGACAAATTTAATTGTTGTTCGTCAAGGTTGCCCAGCGAATTCCCCAAAGAAATTATAAAATCGTATTTGTCATAATTTTCATGCTCAATTTCGGTAATGGATTTATTTATAAAATTTATTTCCGCTTTTTCTTTTTCAGCGTTTTGTTTCGCTTTATCTATCATACCTTTTGAAATATCAAAAGCAGTTACATTAATTCCTAATTTATAAAGTGCGATTGAATCAACACCGGTGCCGCAGCCTAAATCTGCGGCACTTTGTATTTCACTGCTAATAAATTCTTTTAAATATTTTTTTTTCTTTTCAACAGCCTCATTGAACAATATCATGTTGTCGTATGAATCCGAAACAGCGTCAAAAAATTTTTGGTTTGTAAGCATAAAATCACTTAGATATTTTTAATAATTCTTCTTCTAAATTAATTGCTTTAGGAAATAATATATTGTTTTCCAAATGAACATGCTTATGAAGATCCTGTTCAAATTCTTCAAGCTCTTTATTAGTTAATGTAAATGTTGTGCATGCGTCCTCAGGCAAAGTGTAATTATCAGTTAACTCCCTAATTGATTCCATTATGCCTCCGGCGCCAATGTGTTCATTTTCCATTGCATTTATTGGATTTTTAATTGTACCGTATCCCCCTGTTTTTGGTTTTTCGTTAAATGTTTTGCAGTCATGAAGATATTTAACAATAGGAAACAAAACTTTTTCCTCCTTGTGCATATGGCTTATCATTTCGTCCGATATTTGCCGGAAAAGTTTATTAACATCAATCATATGCGTGTGAGTTTTTCCGTGTCTGTTTTCAACTTTTTCAAGGTGTTCCTGAATTCGCGGAATGGCTTCTCTTACATAGGCGTGATGATTATTAACTATATAATTGCTTAAGAATACCAAATCCCATTCGTCATATCTTTCGCTTTTTTCTTTATTATTTTTGGAAACAGAAACTAGTTCGCCTATTAGTTCTGAAATATTAATTTTTCTCTCTTCCGCGGCTTTTGTTAACGGACGGTTGCCTTTGCAGCAGAAATCAATTCCGTATTTTTCAAAAACTTTTGCAGTTTGAAAATTATTAGCTACAATTTCTTTTACAATTGTGCTGTCGTTTATATTTATAGTAGTGCTCATAATACATCCTTTTTTTATTAGATATCTTTTTTAGAAAACTTTTTAAATCCCAGAGTTAACGGGAGAATAAACCAGATAATTAATACCAATATTGATACCGCAAAGCCGGTAGTTTTACCGAAGAAGTTTTCGAAAACGGCTCCAGTATATCCCATCAACGCCGAAACATCGAATTTTAATATCACTAGTATTCTCCCCAGATCAACAGGATTTATTAATGTTAGTCCGAGCGCAAATTTTTCAATCGGGTAATCCTGAAACATTTGCAGAAGAAATAAAATTAGTCCGTCATAAACGGCGGTAAAGAACAGCCATATAAAAATTGAAAGTCCCAATCCTTTTAATTTATCTTCATTAAGCGTGGCGATTAAAAAAGCGAAAGCCGTAAAAATGAGGACCTGAAAAATACCCGTTATAAATATTATTATTAACGTGAATATCGATTCGCTAAATATTGTTATGTTAACCAGTATAGGAATCCCGACGCCGGCAATAAAACTTAATATAAGCGGCAAAACTAGTCCAAAATAAAGTCCGCCGTAAATGGAGCTTCTGTTAACCGGCTGGGTAAGCATAAAGGTTATAAAATTTTTATTGTTATAAATATATACTGTTCCGAAGACAATACTTATAAGAGGAATAACTATAAGAATAATGTTTAGAAGGCTCATAATAACTTTTGGAGCTTCTCCCGTAAATGAAATTATCCAGTAAGTAAATGCCAGAAAAAATAGGAAACATCCGAGTACCCATTTACTTCTAATATTGTCCTGCATCTGGTATTTTAATATTTTTAATAAACTGTTCATGCAACCTTTCCCATCATTACTGATGCTACCGACCGTTCAAGGTTTTTTTCGCCGGTAAGATTAATTAAGCTGTTAAGCGGTCCTTCGAAACATATTTTACCTTCAAGTATAAAAACAATATTCTGAGCAAGATCTTCAAGCTCGCTCATAATATGCGATGTAAACAATATTGTTTTTCCTGCTCCGTTTTCTTTTATAATTTTATCTTTTAATATTCCGCTTGATACAGGGTCAAGTCCCGCGGTAGGTTCGTCCAATATCAGTATACTCGGATTGAATAAAAACGCTAATGCCGCGCTGACTTTTTGAACGGTTCCGCCCGATAGATTTTTTAATCTCTTATTCATTTCATTTTTCAGATTAAATTTTGATATAAGTTCTTCATCCATATTTTCAGTGTTGTTCCGCAGATCCTTTACCATCTCAAAAATATTTCTGACTGTAAGGTTCTCAGGAAAACTTGCGCTTTGCGGCATATAGCCGATATCTTTTCTATAACCGCTTCCGCCGTTTAATAATTCGCCATTGACTAATATTGAACCGTCATATTTTTTTACAAGTCCGAGTATAGATTTAATTAATGTTGTTTTGCCTGAGCCGTTGGGCCCGACTAAATATGTAATTTTTCCTTCGGCTAAATTAAGGTTTATGTTTTTTAATACATTTAACGATCCGTAGTTTTTATTAAGACTATTTATTTCTATCATAAAAACCTCTTCATTGAAGGAAGATTATCAATTAATGTTTCCGGAGTTAAGGCGGGAAATATTTTTTCGGCCGCGTCTAAAATTCCTACAAACATGCTTCTCAGTAAAATTAAAGTCGGCCGGTTTTTTTCTACAATTAATGAAAAAAGTTTTACCGGTCTGTAAGGCACATCGCCAATTCCGTTTTTATCTAAATCATAGCCGCTGTAATCCGACCAGTAATTATTATTAAATTCGTTATAATTTTTTACGCTGTTCGTAGCAACATCAAATGAATTTCCAATAAAATTATTTTTGGAAAAGTAATTATCCATTGAATTAGCCATCAATCTAATAGCCCATCCGTTTTCAATAAACTCATTATTTGAAACAACAACTCTATTTGAACCTTCTATATAAATTCCGCTTGAATTTTTATAGAAGTAATTATTTTCAATTTTGCTGTCGGTAATATCTTTTAATAGTATACCGTAAGAAGCGCCGCCCCAATTATTTTCAAACCGGTTGTTTCTCATTTCCACATTTTTAGTGAACATAACGGCAACACCCGCGCCGTTATGTTTAAATATATTTTCCGAATAACTGCAGCTGTCCGAAAACATAAAATGCAGTCCGTAACGCAGGTTGTCCTCGCTTGTATTTCCTGTAATTAAGCTGCTTTGAACAAACTCAAAGTAGATGCCGTCGCGGTGTCCTTTTATATAATTATCTTTAATAACAATGTTTTTACAGTACCATAAATGTATGCCGTTTCCCGACGAAGCTTCTGAAGTTTTCACCCCGGTTATTTTATTATTAGACACTTCGCAGCCGGATGATTTAGCGAGATATACCGCAAAGAAATTTTTATCGAACCGGTTATTTGTAATTATACAGTTATTTACCTCGTCTAATTTTATTGCCGCATTATCGTCAATAAAACTAAGTCCGGAATTGATAAGTTTTAATCCGGATATTATTACATTATCAGCTTTTATCGTAATATTTTCATATTTATTTTCACCGTCAATTACCGGAAAGTCTTTGCCAATTATTGTTAGGGATTTGTCAACAATCAAATTTCCCTCTTTATAAGTGCCGCTCTTTATTATTATTGTGTCGGATGACGATGAAACTTCCAAAGCCTCTGATATTAATTTATATTTCTGCTGTTTGCCGACAATTAAAACTTTTGCCGCAATATCGGCATTAACTAATATCAGCCATGCAGTTATAAATATTTTAATTCCATTCATCATTAACATATTTAACCAGTTCATTCCACTTAATTTGTTTGCCGCCGTACTGTTTCTTTATTTCAAGCAAGTTGTTTTCTTCTTTGTAGGCGCTTAAGTAAAGACCCATCGGGCTTCTTAATTTTTCGCTTAATAAAAAATGTGAGTCATCAACTTTTATTAAATCATTTGGCCGGGAAAAGTTAACAACCCACATTGAATTTATTTTATCGGGATTTATTTTATGGGAGTACGCGGCAAGACATTCTATTGAATCATACTTAAAAATTTTTCCTTTTTGCGTAATTAATTCCGCCCCGTATTTTGAATCGCTTATCAACATCATACAGTAAGTGCAGTTATCCTTTCCGTATTGAATCGGTTCCGGATCAGAACCGCATCCTGCAAATTGGATTAATAGTATTATAAATAATATTGCCGAAATTTTATTTAACATTTTTAACCCGTTTTGATTTTATATATTCAACTCCATATGAGAATGACGCCGACGCAAGGGATAAGAAAATCAGTATACCGCCAATGCCGGGAAGTGAAACAGCATTAATATTTAATAATTGTTTTGAACCTATAAGAGGAGGCTGATACGCCATTCCCGGCACCTTAATAGGGGCGTTTGGATTTAAATCATGACCGTAATCATATTCCCACATATAAAAATCATATAATCCTATTAGCAGAAATAGGATTAGTATTATATTCCAAGCGAGAAGCAGTTTTTTATTTTTCGTTATAAAAACTACTGCTCCGAATAGAACCATAAATAAAATTATAAATGGAATAATCTTTAATTCGGGAATCGCGTCGGGGTCAATTTCTTTCATTCCTATATAATGATTTAGTTTATTTAAATTATTCAAATCGTGTTCGCCCGCTCCCCTTATTTCATCTGCCCATATTCTTAATCCCATACCTTCGGGATATTGAGGGGCGTTTAAATCTATTGTCCAGATAGGAAAAAAATATGAAGCCGCAAGCATCATAACTCCGATGCCAAATAACAAATAATTTTTTTTTAATATGATTTCACTTAAATTCATTTTATATCTCAGTTTCTGAGACGCAGATTATTAATCTGCGTCTCAGAATTTTATTGCTGATAATAAATCAGCAATTAATTAAACGATAATTTTGTATTACTGTTTTTGCCTGATATTCTTATATAACCCTGCATTTCCTGATGAAGAGCTGAACAGAAATCGGTGCAATAGAAAGGATAAACTCCTTCTCTCTGCGGTTCCCAAACTGCAGTTCTCGTTTGTCCGGGCATAATTAAAAGTTCCGCGGTACGCATTCCTTTTACGGCAAAGCCGTGAGGAATATCCCAATCCTGTTCCAGATTTGTAATATGGAAATAAACTTTATCGCCTACATTCACACCCTCAATATTATCAGGTTTAAAGTGCGTACGTGTTGTAGTCATATATATATGAACATCATTTCCTTTTCGTTCAACCTTCGTTTCTTTTTCTGATTTTACGCCGTAGGGATGTTTGTTTTTTTCTAACTCAAAAATCTTTACCTGTTTATTCATTAATTTTTCGGCCGGAATTGCCTGCGCGTAATGCGGTTCGCCGATTGTTGGAAAGTCTAACAAGAGTTTCATCTTATCGCCGGATATATCTATTAATTGAGCAGATTGGCAAAGCTCGGGACCTGTAGGCAAATATCTGTCTTTTGTGATTTTGTTTAATGAAACCAAATATTTCCCGAAAGGTTTTTGACTGTCGCCGCCGGGAATCATTAAATGTCCGATAGAATAATAAGAAGGAATTCTATCAACAACTTCCCAAGTACCAAGTTTCCATTTAACAACTTCCGATGAAATGAAAGCGGATGTATACGCGTAGCCGTTTCCGTCAAATTCGGTATGCAGCGGTCCTAAGCCGCAGTTTTCAACTTCGCCTGCAATAACGGATTCATATTTAATAACAGGAATTCCATACATATCGGAAATAAAATCTTTATTCTCAATTGCTTTAATCATTTTCGAAAATGAATGAACGGGAATAACGGTTGCGAGTTTTCCTCCGGCAACTATATATTCGCCTGAAGGATCAACATCAACTCCGTGAGGTGATTTTGGCGTTGGCAGATAATAAATTAATCCTGGACAATCCGCAGGATCAAGTATTAATACTTTTTCTCTCTTTTCCGATACCGCAGTGTGAGTTTCATTGTTGTAACGATTGCTGTAATACTCTGATTTATATTCTTTACCCTTTCCCTGTTTTACATATTCTTCGGCCAATTTCCAGTTAACCGCTGCAATAAAATCCTTATCATTTTGCGAAGCATTAATTTCAAGCAATGTATTCGCCTGTTCGCTGTTATAAGAAGTAAAAAATGCCCAGCCGTGAGAAGGGCCTTTGCCCGCATGCGCTAAATCGTAATCAAATCCAGGCACTAATATTTGAAATGCAATATCCATATGCCCGTTATCCGGATTAATTTTTATGAATGAGAGTGTACCCTGAAAGTTTTCTTTATAAGAAGAAATCGGCACATCTTTTTGAGGAATCGGCACGCTGAATCTGGTTGAAGCCACAATATATTCTGTATTCATTGTAGTAAAAGGAGAGCCGTGATTTCCGCCTGAATTTGGAATTTCTAATATTTCTTCGGTTTCAAATGTTGTTAAATCAATACGTGCGACACGCGGAGTATTGTTAGCATTAATAAATAACCATCTTCCGTCTACTTCACCATTGGTTTGAGATAACTCCGGATGATGAGCGTCGTCCCATGGAATTTCACCGTAGGATGTCTGCAGCATCGGCCTTGTTTCAGGTGTATAGCCGTATCCGTTTTCGGGAAATTGTGAGAAGACCGGAATTACTTTAAATAATCTTCCCGACGGAAGACCGTAAACAGTTACCTGTCCGCTGAATCCCCCGGACATAAAAGAATAGAATTCATCATATTCGCCCGGAGCGACATAAACTTTTTCGGCCGCGTCGCTTGTGCCCGGCTTACTGCCGTTATCGGCGCATCCAATAAAAACAATTGATAACATTACCGAGAAAATAAACGGAGCTAATAAATTTTTCTTTAACATTTTTTCTCCTATTAATTTGTTATTTGTTTGATTCCATTCTTAAATATTCAAGAAGCTGACGCGCGTCTTCTTCCGTTACATTTTGGAAGGTCATTTGATTAGCATACATTGCCAGCATTTTTCTTGCTTCTGGATGTTTCTGTGTCATTTCCTGAGGATTCAAAATCATATTCATTATATATTCAGGACTTCTTGTTTCCGTTACACTTCTAAGCGCCGGACCCGTATATCTTTCGTCCATTTTATGGCACTGCGCGCATTTGGATTCGAAAGTTTTTTTGCCCGACTCAGCCATAATTTTATCTATATCGTTGCTGATCTGTAATTTTTCTTTAATTGGTCCAATGCCGTTATCCAGCTCAAAAACCGTTATTCCTAATTTTTCCGCTATCTTTTCTTTGCCAGTAGCGTTTCCCGAAGAAGATTGATCTTCTTTATTGTCACCTCCGCAGCCTGTAATAATAAAAGCTGCCGCTAGTAAAAGTGCTGTTAGTAGTTTCATTTTAGATCTCCTATAATTTATATAAAGAATTATTTGTCTGATTAAATTTCATATTTATTGATTTCCGATAATTTTGCTTTTTTTATTTCTGTTTTTGTTTTTTCCCAGCTGTCATGCATTGGGCAATTACATCCGGCACAAACCTTTTGTGTACCGATTATACATTTTGTAAAAAAGGATTCGTCTTCAAATGCATTAATTAATTCAATAAGTCTAATGTTATTTGCGTCTCTAATTAATTTGAATCCTCCGTTTTTCCCTTTTTGCGAACTTACAATTCCATAATGAGTAAGGGTCTGAAGAATTTTTGAAAGAAACTCTTTGGGAAGATTAATCTTCGCCGCAATTTCACCGGCGTTTATGTATTCATATTTTAACATACTACTCATATAAAGTAAAATTTTAACGCTATATTCCGTTTTTTTATTAAATAACATAAATAGAATGTAATGTCCTATTTTAAAAGTGAAAATTATTTTATTTTGTTTTTACTATTCTTTTCTGCCTTAGTTTGTTTTTATAGATATAGAAGACGGAGTATGGAGAGATGAGAAAATTGTGAAAAAATATAAAAACAATAAAATTTAATAGTCATTTTTATAATCAGATTTTTTATTCTGATTAAAGATAATAAATAAAAGACCACGTGTCAAGTATTAAATGGTTTTTTATCTTATTCTGAACGACACATTTATATATCAGCCCTGAATTAATTCAAAAAATAAAACCAAAATGAAGTTTTTAAGTAATATTTATTTTTAGAAACGTCTAACTTCTCAAAAAAATATTTATTTTAATAATTGGTTATATTCGGGAAATAAAAAAAGCGGATACTTGAAAAGAACAATTTCTATATTATTAATTATTACCATTATTTCTCCCCTTTGGTTTTTGTATTCTATTATTCAGTATGAAAAATATATTACAAAAAAAGAGATTAAGCGGTTTCTTGTATCTAAAATTGATAAAAACGAATTAGTGCTATTAAAATTTTCTATTGAAGAAACAAATACAAAACTAAGATGGGAACATTCAAAAGAGTTTGAATATCAAGGGGAGATGTATGATATTGTGCAAAAAGAAATAAAAAGCGACAGTATTTATTTCTGGTGCTGGTGGGATCATGAAGAAACAAAACTAAATAAACAGCTGGAATCGCTTGTAAGTCAAGCCTCCGGAAGTCATCAACAAAACAGAGAAAGGTCGCAAAGACTAAATACTTTTTTTAATTCGCTTTTTATTAACTCATTTAGTTATAATAATAATTTTGGCAATGAATTTAGGTCCGCTCTTTTTCCTCGCTATATAATTGATTATTCCTCCCGTTATTTAATACCCGATACGCCGCCCCCAAAAACTATAATTTCATAAAATAATATTTTGTCCCGGAATTTTCCGCGAATAGAGTTTTTAATTATTGGTATGAAACTATAGGAATTATTATGAAAAAAAACATTTTATTGTTTTTTATTTTCTGTTTTTACTCTTTTATTAATGCGCAGATTATTACCGTGATCGATAAAGAAAGCGGTCACGCGCTCGAGCTTGTAAATATTACAAGCAGCGAGCCAAAAGCATTTACGGTTACTAATTCGGCCGGACAGGCTAATATCCGCAAATTTATTAATTCGGAAAAAATAACTTTTCAACTTCTTGGTTTTAAAACTGAGAACAGGACTTATAAAGAAATTAAAGACAGGGATTTTAAAGTATATTTAGAACCGACAAATATTTCATTGGATCAGGTAATTGTTTCAGCAACAAAATGGAATCAGACTCAACGCGATATACCTGTAAAAATTGCAACCATTAATCCCCGGGACGTGATGCTTCAAAACCCGCAAACCGCGGCCGACATGCTGGCTTCATCGGGAGAAGTGTTTATTCAGAAAAGTCAGCAGGGGGGCGGAAGCCCAATGATTAGAGGATTTGCGACCAACCGTGTTTTAATTGCCATTGACGGAATCAGAATGAACACAGCCATATTCCGAAGCGGTAATCTGCAAAATGTAATATCGCTTGATCCTTTCGCTGTTGAAAGAACAGAAGTCCTTTTCGGTCCCGGTTCTGTAATATACGGCAGCGACGCTATCGGCGGAGTTATGAGTTTTTATACTCTTTCCCCCCAATTCTCATTAAATGAAAGTCCTTATATAAAAGGAAATGCTGCCGTAAGACAGGCTACCGCCAACAATGAAAAAAGCGGACATGTTGATTTTAATGTAGGATGGAAAAATATCGCGTTTACAACAAGCATATCATATAATGAATTCGGCGATTTAAAAATGGGAAGTAATGGTCCGGAGGATTATTTAAGAGATGATTATGTGCAGAGAGTGGACGGAGTTGACAGGGTATTTAAAAACGATGACCCTTTAGTCCAAACACCGACAGGCTATTCTCAAATAAATCTTATGCAGAAAATTAAATACAAATACCTGCAAGACTGGGAATTTGAATACGGATTTCATTATTCCGCAACAACTAATTACAGCAGGTACGATAGGCATATTCGTTACAAAAACGGTTTGCCTAGAAGCGGAGAATGGTATTACGGTCCGCAAAAATGGATGATGAATAATTTTATTATTAACAATCACGAAGCTAATAGTTTTTATGATGATGTTACAATACGTTTCGCTCATCAATTTTTCGAAGAAAGCAGAAACGACCGGGACTTTAATGATTATGAATTAAGAAGCCGCCTTGAAAAAGTAAATGCTTATTCAATAAATTTTGATCTAACAAAAAGCATAAATAACATACATCAAATTAATTACGGCGCGGAAGCGGTTTATAACGATGTTGTTTCTTCCGGTACCGATAAAGACATTATAACCCGGATAATTAATCCCGGACCATCCCGATATCCGGCTTCCACTTGGGAATCATATTCTATTTATGCTGTCTATCAATTTAAAGCCAATGAAAAATTATCATTGCAGGCGGGAATTAGATATAACTATTTTAAACTTAACTCAGATTTTGATTTAACATTTTATCCGTTCCCGTTTTCAAAAGCAGAGTTAAGCGAAGGCGCCGTAACTGGAAATGTAGGTATGGTATTTCATCCCTATGAATCATGGTCAATCAGCGCAAATCTTTCAACCGGATTCCGTTCGCCTAATGTCGACGATATAGGAAAAATATTTGATAGCGAGCCGGGATCAGTTGTTGTTCCGAACCCAACATTAAAATCCGAGTATGCATATAATGCTGAAATCGGAATCGCGAAAGTTTTTGGTGATTATATTAAAATCGATATGACAGGCTATTATACAATTTTAAACGACGCGATGGTTAGGCGGGATTTTAAATTAAACGGTTTGGACAGCATTAATTACAACGGTGAATTAAGCAAGGTACAGGCAATACAAAATGCTGCTGAAGCGAATGTGTGGGGAATTCAAACAGGTATAGAAATCAAATTCTCAGGCGGATTTGGTTTTGCCGCAAGAGCAAATTATCAAAGCGGGGAAGAAGAATTAGATAACGGAAGTACAAGTCCTTTGCGTCACGCCGGACCATTATTCGGCGCAGCGCATATAACCTACACTGCTCAAAAACTTAAATTTGATTTATACGCTATCTATAACGGCGAAATTAGTTATGATAATTTGGCCGAAGAAGAAAAAGGCAAAGATTATCTTTACGCGGCAGATAAAAACGGAAATCCATATTCGCCTTCATGGTACACATTAAATTTTAAAACAATGTATCAATTGACGGATATTTTTTCTCTGTCCGCCGGAATAGAAAATTTAACAGACCAGCGCTACCGTCCTTACAGTTCGGGCATTGCGGCTTCAGGAAGAAATTTTATATTATCTTTTCGCGCGGGTTGGTAATACTATTATAACCCTCCCCATAGGGGAGGGAATCTTTTAGTTAATAATAGCTTTCTGAAGAACTTCTCCGTTTACGCCTATCACTATTACTTCAACCGGAATGTTTTTGCCTGATGCCGTAACAGCTTGCTGCGCAATTTGCACCAATCCTCCGCAGCACGGAACCTGCATTATTACTACAGTAATAGATTTAACTCCGGCGTCTTTAATCATTGATGTTATCTTTTCTAGATATACCTCTTTATTGGTATCAAGTTTTGGGCATGCGATTGCTAAACTTTTATCCTTCATAAAATCTTTGTGAAAATCACCATAACTGAATCCGACACAATCAGCCGCCAATAATAAATCTGAGTTTTTATAATACGGCGCCGTTGGGGGAACAAGATGAAGCTGAATAGGCCATTGCGTTAAATGAGATTCGCGTTTCCCGCTTTCGTCGTTTCCGGTATTTTTCTTTTCAATAACTCTTGAAGCCGATCCAGGGCATGCTTGATGCTGTTTAGTAACCGGCGGTTTAATATCTTTTATAGGATTATAAATACCTTTGGCTTCCAAATAAAAAAACGCTTCTTTTAAGTATTCAAATTCTTCGTGATCGCGCAGATGTTCAAGATGAGCTTTAATAACATTTGGACCTCCCTTAACAATATAATCCATTACCTTTGTTTCGTCGTAAGGCTCAGCTTCCCGTTCTTCAATTAATAAAGCATCCTGAGGACAGTGACCAATACACGCTCCCAGTCCGTCGCAGAAAAGATCGCTGATTAATCTTACTTTTCCGTCAATAATTTGAAGCGCACCTTCATGACATTCGGGTACGCAAACTCCGCATCCGTCGCATTTATCTTCATCTATTTTTATAATTTTTCTTTTCATTCCGTTTTCCCATAATCAGATTATTTTTTCTGATTTAAAATTATTAAAAACTAATTTAATCCGCAAATAAAATCTTGATGTCTTTTTATGGACAGAAAAATTTTTCTAATTTAAAATTTCCGCTGCTTTTTTAAGTTGACAAAAGAATCTTAAACGATTAATTTATAATCAGAATTTAAAATCTGTTTATAAATTGAAAGTACATTTATGGCGAAATATATAAAAAACATAGAAAAACCAGTTCAGAAATACAGGTTTGTATTTCAATCGGTTTTTGCATTATTGTGCATCTATATAGGAATAGAGTTTTATCTTTTTACAACCTACTTAGAATCGGGCGGAACTACTGAATTTTACAACAGACCTGCGGGTGTTGAAGGCTTTTTGCCGATAAGCGCGTTGATGAGTATTTATTACTTTTTTTTAACAGGAGAAATTCACGACGCTCATCCGGCGGGATTTTTTATCCTTCTGGCAATAATTTCTATTTCACTTGTTTTCGGAAAATCATTCTGCAGCTGGTTATGCCCTGTCGGATTTATTTCTGAACTTGTTGGGGATTTCGGAGAAAAGATTCAGAAAAAATTATTTAAGAGAAAATTAAAACTGCCGAGGTTTTTAGATATTCCTTTGCGGAGTTTAAAATATTTACTGCTCGCGTTTTTTGTGTACGCAATATTTTTTTCAATGACGGCTCTTTCATTAAAATATTTTTTGGATAGCCCTTATAATATTGTCGCCGATGTAAAGATGTATCATTTCTTCGCGAACATAACCCAATTTTCATTAATCGTAATCGGCGTACTATTTCTTCTATCAATTATTATAAGAAATTTTTGGTGCAGATATCTTTGTCCTTACGGCGCCTTACTAGGAATCACGTCATTAATTAGTCCGAATAAAATTAAAAGAGATCCGATAAGCTGCATTGACTGCGGCCTTTGCGCTAAGGCGTGCCCGTCAAATATAAAAGTTAATAAAATAATAAATGTTATTTCGGACGAGTGTTCGACATGCTTAAGCTGCGTTGACGCATGTCCCGTTGCCGATACGCTTGATGTAAAATCATTAATCACAAAAAAGAAAATTTCAAAACCTAAGATTGCTATTGGAATTGCGATAATTTATCTTATTGTCATTTCGATCGGAATGTTTACCGGAAACTGGGAAAGCAAGGCAACTAAGGAAGATTATTTACTTTATTACCAAAATCTCGATAGAATTGGTCATCCAACATCTGTACAAGACATTGAAACACTAAACAAAGTCTCAGAAAAGGAAAAAGCTGATGGAAGAAAACAAAACAAGTAATTCTTCATTTTTGAAAAAGATAATAAACACCTTAACTCCGCCGCCGCAATGGAGATTCCCGGTTATTATATTTCTGGGGATAATGACCGGAATGGTGTTTTATATTCTTCACATTTCAAACGCTGTTTCATATTTATCCGATGATCCGCGGGCATGTATTAATTGTCATATTATGAATCCTGAATATATCACATGGTCAAAAAGCAGTCACGGTAGAGACTTGGTCTGCAATGACTGCCATGTGCCACAAGACACCTTCGTTAGAAAATACTATTTCAAAGCTATGGACGGTTTACGGCATGCGACAATGTTTACGTTTAGACTGGAACCACAAGTAATTCAAATTAAGCAGGCAGGAAAAGACGCCGTACAGGAGAATTGCATTAGATGCCATCAAAATAATATTCACCCTGTAGCGGTTAGATCAATAAATGCGGCAATGATATTTGACGAGGGAGAAAGATACTGCTGGGATTGTCACCGCGATGTGCCGCACGGCAAAGTACACAGTTTATCATCTACACCAAATGCAAATGTGCCTGCATTGGAGCCTGTTGTTCCAGAATGGCTTAGAAAGTTTACTGAAAAAGAAAAATAAAATTAATTAGGGAAAGAAAAATGGAAAACAAAAACGACAGCAGAAGAAAACCCTGGGTTAACTGGACATTATTTATTTCCACGGTAATTGTAGTATTTATTCTGGGACTGTTCGCTTCTTCAATTGTTGAAAGAAGAAGCGAGGGAATGTATACCCTGCAAATGGTAAAACCAATCGCAGATTATGAACCGAGAAACGAGGTCTGGGGTGAAAATTTTCCCCGCGAATATGAAACATATTTAGCCACGCTTGATACTAATTTCGCCAGTAAACACGGCGGTTCAAAAATGGTTGACTACCTGGAAAAATATCCCGAGTTAGTTGTAATGTGGGCGGGATATAGTTTTTCACGAGATTATAACCAAGGCCGCGGACATGCATATTCAGTAAAAGATATAAGAAATACCCTGCGGACTGGTGGTGAAGAGGAACACCCAATGCCTGCAACATGCTGGACATGCAAAAGCACCGATGTTCCTAGACTGATGGAAAAAGTAGGACCTGCCGAATTTTATAAAGGTAATTGGTTTGATAAAGGAGCTGAAATTGTGAATCCTATCGGATGTCAGGATTGTCACGACAATGAAACCATGAATTTAAAAATTACACGCCCTGCTTTAATTGAAGCGTATCAAAGACAGGGAAAAGACATAAAAGATTTTTCAAGAAACGAAATGCGTTCGCTTGTTTGCGCTCAATGCCACGTTGAATATTATTTCGACAAAAAGAAAGTTGAAGGTTCAGAATATTTAACCTTCCCATGGGATAACGGATTCAGCGCTGATGATATGGAAAAATATTATGACGATATTGATTTTTCAGACTGGACACATGCTTTAAGCAAAGCTCCTATGTTAAAAGGACAGCACCCCGATTATGAATTATATATGACAGGCGTACATGCCAAACGCGGAGTTTCCTGTGCGGATTGCCATATGCCTTATAAATCAGAAGGCGGAGTTAAATTCACGGACCATCATATTCAATCTCCGTTAAATAATGTTGAGAATTCTTGCCAGGTATGTCATAGAGAAAAGACTCAGGATTTGATTACAGATGTTTATGAAAGACAGGATAGAATGGAAGAGTTAAGAAGACTTGCGGAAAAAGCTCTGGCTGCCGTTCACCTTGAAGCAAAAGCCGCATGGGATGCCGGGGCCACAGAAGCCGAAATGAAACCGGTGTTGAAATTAATTCGTCACGCGCAATGGAGATGGGATTGGGTTGCGGCAGCAAACGCTCTCGGTTTCCACGCTCCTTTTGAAGCAATGAGAGTTATCGGAACATCTGTTCAGAAAGCTGAAGAAGCTAGAAGAGAAGTTGCTTTGGTCCTTGTAAAACATGGCCAGAAATATCCGTTAGACTTGCCTGACTATTCAACAAAAGAAAAAGCGCAGAAAGTAATCGGTCTTAAAATTCAGACACTTAGAGAAGACAAACAAAACTTATTGGATAATAGTGCAAAAGAATGGGATAAACTGGCAAAAGAAAGACAAGGGAAATTAAATAAATACTAAAAATATTTTTGATTTATTATTTTGATCAATTTGAAAGAAGTTATTTGTCTAAAAACAATGTAATTAGCTTATTCAACAATCCAATAAATTATATCTTTGTTTTGTTTTTAATTTCTAGCATTTCAATTATATAGTTATAATCTTTTTCGGTGTTCATATTAAAAAATAAGTTTTCGTTATAAAACTTAAGGTTGTCTATATTAATAATATCTACATTCAATGCTTTGATTAAATCAAATAATTTTAGATTAATTTTATTTTTTGAGTTTTTTATGTTTTTATATTTTATTAAAAATTGTTCAGCAAGTATATAAACGCGCTTTTTGTAGATGCCACAAAGAATTTGCAAATTTCCATGTAATGCATATAATACAGCATCCTTCTCTGATGGAAAATTTTGCAAGTATTTTATAGCTTCAATAGTTATTAATGGCATATCGCAAGAGATGATAAAGTTATTTTCTGTATTAGAGTGAAATAATCCGCTGTGGATTCCAGCAACAGGGCCTAAAAATGGATATATGTCCTTATAGATAATTTTACCTGTTTCTGTATATTCGTCCGGGAAATTAGAAATAATAATAACAGAATTAAATAATAAATCTAATTTTTCGACTAAAATATTAATAATCGACAAATTGCCAATTTTTAATAATGCCTTGTTGGTTTTCATTCTTGAACTTTTTCCACCAGCTAATACTATTGCGGTTATGTTTTCTTTCATAATTTAATTTTTCCCGATAAATAATAATGTAGAAGTTAGTTTGACTATTGTGATAGCTGTTTTATAAGTCTCAATATTTTAAAAATATTCGTAAACCCTATAATAAATTATATTGTATTACAGTTAAATATATTTATAAGATAAATGCAATAGTTTATGGTACAATTATTGTTCCATAGACGCATAAGACTACGGAATTTGAAAAGGCGAAAATATGAAGACACTTAGTAGTATATATGTAAAATTTGAGGAATATTTAAGGGAATTGATTAAGATACAATTAATTAAAAAAAATGTTAGTCTTTTAGAGTTTATCGAAAGTTTTTCTAAGGTTTTTTTTATTTTTATTCCACTAATAATTGGCATTATAATCGTATTGTTTTATTTAAGTATTAATCTACAGTTTAACTCATTTAAAAACAGTATGCTCAATATTATTGAGATTGGTCTGGCTGAGAATTTAAAATCAGCTATGATCTCAAATGATTTTATGCGCGTTAGAAATTCTTTAGAAAAAATAAGAGAGTTAGATGCTATTGAAAACGTAATTTTAGTGAATAAAAATAGAAAAGTTATAATCTCAGACGAATTAAATAATGAAGGAATAATATTAGACTACCCTGAATTAAATGAAGCCTTTGAAAACAGTTTTAAAAAGAATACAATAAAATCTAATGATAGAATAGTGTTGACCTTTGAAAATGAAAACTCATGTCAACGATGTCATTTTGAAGATGATAAAATTTTGGGTGGTTTGGTAATTTCTTTTACTTCTTTAAGTGGAGTAAATAATACAATAATTTATCTAGTGTTATTATTGTTAATGGGATTGGTTGCGAATCTTTTCGCAAAAAATTTTTTCAAATCATTTTCAGATAGTTATTTAAGTACACCAATTAATGCTCTTGTAAAAATATCAAAGGACATTTCGAAAGGTGAGGTTATAAGTAATGAAAAATTTAATTCGCCTAATGAATTTAAATATATATTTAATGTTTTGGCAAAAATGGCGGGTGATATTGACGATTATATAGAGGAGATAAAAAGAAAAAATTCTGAAAAAGAAAAAATAAAAATATTAGCTGGTATTGGAGAAATGGCCGCAAAAGTTGCTCATGAGGTCCGAAATCCGCTTAATACTATTGACGGAGCTATTCATTACTTAAAAAAAACAAGTAAAGACGATATCATCTTGAAAGAATATCTGGATCTTATTGAAGAAAATATAAAACGAATTAACAATGTAGCTTCAGAATTGCTTAACGCGACAAAACCTGTAAAACCTGTTTTGGAAAAAGTGAATGTTGTGAATTTAATACGCGAAAGAATTCAGGAATTTTCTGATAAGTTACACCTTGCTCATGTTGTGGTTAGTATTGAGGCAAAAAAGGAAATCCCAATCATTTTTATTGATAAAAATCAATTTACTCAGGTAATCGATAATCTTGTTGAAAATTCAATTAACGCTTTTAGTGAATTACCGATGGGCCAAATTAAAATAAATGTAAAAAAAATAAATACATCTCCTATGCAGAATTTCCTACTGATAAGAATTTTTGACAATGGATGTGGAATTAAGCAGGAAGATCTACAAATGATTTTTACCCCGTTTTTTACAACAAGGCAAAGTGGTACAGGGCTTGGTTTAAGTATTGTTGAAAAAATTATTTCTAACCATAGAGGCGAAATAAAAATTTTAAGTAAACAAAACCGCGGAACTTTTGTAAATATAAAACTGCCACTTAGAACATAATAATTAAAAAATTATGAATAATGAACTTATATTAATTGTTGACGATGAGCCGGGAGGTTTAAAAGTACTTTCAGCTAATCTTGGTTTAGAAGGGTATAATGTTGAAGTTTCGTTGTCTGGTTATGAAGCAATTTCTAAAATTGAAGAAAAAGATTTTGACCTAGTATTGCTTGATTATCAAATGCCAAAAATGAACGGAATGGAGGTATTAAAAAATATAAGAAAAAAGGGTTTTGAAATTCCCGTAATTATGATAACCGCCCATTCAACAATCGAAAATGCAGTTGAAGCCATGAAAAGCGGTGCATATAATTACATTACTAAACCATTAAACTATGACGAACTTTTTATTTTGGCAAGAAAAGCAATTGATAGTTATAAGACTGAAAAAAAATTAAGATTGCTGCAAAAAGAAAGATCAGAGCTTTTTAGTTTTGATAATATAGTCGGACAAAATTTTGAAATGAGAAAAATTTATAACCTTATTAAGTCTGTTGCAGACACCGACGTATCAATATTAGTGCAGGGAGAAACAGGTTGTGGTAAAGAATTAGTTGCAAGATCAATTCACTATAACAGCAACAGGCGTGACAAAGGTTTTACTGTAGTTGATTGTGCCGCATTAGCTGAATCACTAATTGAAAGTGAACTGTTTGGACACGAAAAAGGATCGTTTACAAACGCACATCAACAAAAAAAGGGGAAATTCGAATTCACAAATGGCGGAACTATTTTTCTTGACGAAATTGGTAATGTAAGCTATAATGTCCAAGCTAAATTATTAAGAGCAATCGAAAGAAAGGAATTTCAGAGAGTTGGAGGCAACCAAACAATATATAGTGATGTAAGAGTTATTGCCGCCACTAATGAAGATCTTAAACAAAAAATAAAAGAGAATACATTTAGAGAAGACTTATTTTTTAGATTAAATGTAATACAAATTAACATTCCTCCTCTTAGAAAAAGATTTGACGATATACCGTTATTAACTGAATTTTTTGTTAATAAATATTCAGAAAAATACAATAAAAAAATAAAAGGAATCAATCCAAGCCTTTTATCAAAATTAGTTGAATATCAATGGCCGGGAAATGTTAGAGAATTTGAACATTTAATAGAAAGGATGCTGCTTCTTACCAACAAAGAGGTTTTGGATGCAGATTGTTTTAATGCGGTTTTTACTCACAATAGCGATATTGGAAGAATTGTAAATTCTAATATGAAACCATTACAAGAAGCTAAATCAAATTTTGAAAAGGAATATATAAAGCAGGCTTTGGAACTATATAAGGGAAATATTAGTGACACATCAAAATTTACAGGTATTCAAGAACGTAATCTTTATGAAAAAATGAAAAAATACGATTTAAAAAAAGAAGATTTTAAAGGATAATAAGAAAAAAATAATTAATATTTGTTAATTTAAAAATAAATATGAAGACAGAATCAACAATAATTTTCGGATAATTTTTTCAACAATCGGATTTAAAGTTCCGACTCACCTTTATGTTTAATCCTCACTTTAATCAAATAATTTCATTTTAAGCACTGTATAATAGCTTTTAATTTGGTACTAAAATTGACGTTTCATTTACAACAAATGAATTCTGTATATTGATGAAATTTAAAGTAAAAAACCTGGATTTATTAAATTTTCACGAAAATATTGGTTGTCAAAAAGGTTGTCCCGTTGGTACTAATGCGTGGAAATATATTTCACTTATCAATTTGGGTAAATATACCGAAGCTTTTCGAATTGCTCGGGAGCCTAATCCTTTTGCTTCTATATGCGGAAGGATTTGTACACACCCATGCGAAGTTAACTGCCGCAAGGGGGACTTCGGAAATCCAATTTCGATTAAAGCTTTAAAAAGACTTGCCGAGGAACACAGTAAAGATACAGAGCCTTACCTAAAACAACGAATTAAATATAAGGAAAAAATTGCCGTTATTGGTGGTGGTCCCTCAGGTTTAACCGCAGCTTATTACCTTCAGAAAAGAGGATATCAAGTAACTGTCTTTGAATCAACCTCAACCCTTGGAGGAATGCTTTGGTTGGGAGTACCAGAGTATAGATTGCCGAGAGAAATTATTCAAAAAGATATCGAATTTATTCTAAGTACTGGTATGGATGTTCGTCTTAACACACCGTTAAACTCCAATTATACTCTTGAAGATATAAAAAAAGAAGGCTTTGAAACAATCTTTATTGCAGTAGGAACACAAAAAGGCAAAGAACTAAATGTTGAGGGCAAAGATTTTGATGGTGTTTTTAATGGTATCGATTTTCTCCTTAACGTAAATAAAGGATATCAGGTAAAAGTTGGCAGTAAGGTTATTGTGGTTGGGGGCGGAAACGTTGCCCTAGACGTTGCTAGGACAGTTCTTAGACAAAACACTAATAATAACAACTCTTCAGTATCTGAAGAAGCTCAGGCTGCAGTTGATGCCGCTAGAACAGCGCTAAGACTAGGCGCAAAAGAAGTTCATATAATGTGCGTTGAGAGCAGGGGAGAAATGCCCGCAACTGGTTGGGAAATTCAAGAAGCCGAAAAAGAAGGAATAATTATTCATAATAGTTGCAGCTTAAAAAAAATTATTGGTGAAAAAGGAAAAGTATTGGGAATCGAAACGTTAAGTGTGAAATCAGTATTTGATGCCAACGGAGTATTTAATCCAATATTAATTCCTAAAACCGAAAACATTTTATACTGCGATACTGTAATTATGGCTGTTGGTCAAAAGCCGGAGTTGGATTTCTTAAATTCGGATTCTAATATTAAGCTGAATTTAAATGGAACAATTAAAATTAATGAAGAACATTATCAAACAACGGAAAGTAATGTTTTTGCCGGAGGTGATGTTGCATTTGGACCAAGAAATGTTATTCAAGCAGTTGCCGATGGAAAAAAGGCCGCTGATTCAATACACCTGATGCTTTCTGAAAAGAGAGGAGAAAAAGAAGAAATCCTTCCAGTTAAAACAATAAAAGCAGTTTGTCATCAACAGTTCGAGTTTAAACCTAACTATCATAAAATTAAAAGACAGGACGCATCAACTCTTTCTTTAGATCGTAGAATCGGTATAAGTGAAGTTGAGCAATGTTTTACAATTGAGCAGGGTATTGCAGAATCGAATCGTTGTCTAAGATGCCAAATTTATACTGTTTTTAACAGTGACACATGTATACTCTGTGGCGGTTGTGTTGATATTTGCCCAACCTCTTGTCTTTCAATTGTTGATTTTGACCAAGTCGAAAATGTAGAACTGAAAAAAACTTTTATCTCAATAAATAGTAACAAGTTTGAAAACAAACAAAAACTATGTTCCATTTTAAAAGACGATACCCAATGTATACAATGCGGACAATGTTTTAGAAGATGCCCAGTGAATGCCATTTCAATGGAATCATTTGAATTTATTTAGAGGAATAAGCATATGAACGACAACAAAAAGGAAAGCATCATTAGTCAGATAACTGAAAAAAAGATTTCAAGAAAGAAACTGATTTCCATGATAGGTCTTGGCGCATTTTCTGCGTCTATATTTACCAGTTTGTTTGCCGCTGTAAGATTTCTAACACCAAAAGTTCTTTACGAACCTTCTGCAAAATTTTCTGCTGAAACACCTGATACATATAAAGTTGGATCAGTTGAGTTTGTTTCTGAAAAGAAAACTTACCTAGTAAATGATGGGAAAGGAATTTATGCTCAATCAGCAATTTGTACTCACTTAGGTTGTACTGTAAATTGGCAGGCGGGAGAAAAAGAATACCATTGTCCATGTCACGGAAGTAAATTTGACAAAGATGGGAAAAATATAGCAGGTCCAGCGCCCAGACCTTTGGATAGGTATCATCTTATAAAAGGAAAAGATGGACGAATTGTTGTTGATACAGGAAAGATTGTTGATGAAAATGCAAGATTAACTTAATTAAAATTTTCTAAGCTGGTATTTAACTATGAATAATATTATTGAAAAATTAAAATCATCAAGACTTGCTAAATCTATAATTAGGCATGGTAATCCTGACAATGATTTAGACCGTTCATTATTAATGAACAATAATTTCTTTTTACATCTTCATCCAGTAAAAATTAATAAACACGGATTGAAATTCAATTATACATTCGGATTAGGAGGAATTTCCTTTTTTCTATTTCTTATTCTTGTTATAACTGGCGGACTCTTAATGTTTTATTATATACCTTCAACCGAAAAAGCTTATAAGAGTGTACTGGATATAGTTTATACTGTTCCTTATGGAAGAATTATTAGAAATATGCATAGATGGGCGGCTCAAGGGATGGTTGTTGCGGTACTGTTGCATATGTGTAGAGTATTTTTTACAGGCTCATTTAAAGAGCCAAGAGAATTCAACTGGGTAATTGGTGTTTTTCTGTTTGTTTTAACGCTAGGTCTTAGCTTTACTGGGTATCTGCTACCATGGGACCAATTAGCTTTTTGGGCAATAACTGTTGGGAGCGATATGGCTAAAGGTGTTCCAATTATTGGTGAAGAAGTTAGATTTTTATTGTTGGGCGGGAATATTGTTGATCAAAATGCTTTAATAAGATTCTACACACTGCATGTTTTTATTCTTCCGGCTTTAGCGGTCATTTTAATGTTTGTTCATTTCTGGAGAGTTCGAAAAGACGGCGGTATATCTTCACCTAAAAACACTTATATAAACAGTTCTGTTAATACTGAAAAAGAAAGTCAGAAAAAAACTTATACTTTGATGACAGCTCCTAAAAATTTGAAAATAACTTACGGAACAGATAAAGAACCTGATGAACTAGTTATGACGTATCCCAATTTATTAATAATGGAAATTATTGCTGGTGTGATAGTATTTCTCCTTTTACTATTAATGTCTGTTTATTTTAATGCTCCTTTAGAAGAATTAGCGAATCCACTCAAAACTCCTAATCCGGCAAAATCACCATGGTATTTTATAGCTCTTCAGGAAATTGTATCTCATACTACTGCATTTTGGGGAGGATTTTTTATTCCTGCAGCTGCAATAATAATTTTAATGGCTGTTCCATATATAAAACCGGATCATAATGGTGTTGGAGTTTGGTTTGCGAGAGAAAGAAAAAAAGAACTTATTGTTTTTGCGTCTGCTTTAGGTTTAGCCATTTTATTAACGATCATCGGGCAATACTTTAGGGGCCCCGGTTGGTCATTTGTTTTACCATTTTAATTAAAAAATATTATGAAAATTAATCTCAATAATCTCAAAAAAGTTAAAATAGAAAGTGTTTTTCTTTTATCAGTTGTCTTTCTGGTTTTTTCCCTAATATATTTTTTAGTTTTCATATTTGATTTTCAAACTGATTGGGCAAATTATCAAGAGAGTTATAAGGATATTTCCTCAAGGATGGCAAAAACTGATCAAGAGAAAGAATTAATTAATCAGTTTGAGGTAAATATAAAGCAAATACATATAAAAGAACTAAATAAAACGGATCGTTGTATTAGCTGTCATGTTTCCATAGACGAGGAAAAATTTAAAAATATTAAACAACCGCTTACGTCCCATCCTGGAGAATATTTAAAAAATCATCCAATTGAGAAATTTGGCTGCACTATCTGTCACGGCGGTCTGGGCATGGCAACAACAACTGAATCCGCTCATGGTGCCGCTGAAGAGGAAGGATCTTTATACCCAATGCTTGGTGGAGTTTTTATACAATCTTCATGCGGAAAATGTCATGCTGAAAATTCATATAAAGAAACCTCGGTAATTGGAAAAGGAAAACGTCTTTTTGATTTATACGGATGTAATGTTTGTCATAAATTATATAAAAGCGGTGGAACAGCAGGTCCAGATTTAACAAAAATTGGTGCAAAAAAATATTACGATGTAAGTTGGGGAAGCGAATATCATGGTGATAAAAATATTTCTGAATGGTTGGTAAACCACTTTGAAAATCCATCATATTATTATGAATCAAAAATGATGGATTTTAAAATGAATAACGAAAATGCAACCGCACTTGCAGTATACATGTTAAGCCTAGTTCCTGAAGAAATACCCACCGAGTATGTTGTTAAAAAAAAAGAAAATATTAGTGAGGTTATAAAATGATTTTTAAGATTTTTCCTTTAGTTATTCGTTTTGTTTTTAACACAATTGTTTTTTCATTTTTAATAATCGGATGTGGAGATGATAATAACGATTTAGTCGAATTAAAAGATAAAAAGATAATGGTTGACGCAATTATAAGCGTTGATTCAAGCATGGCTAAAATTAATACTTCTGATCTTCAAACGAAAAAACAGTTTAATGAAGTTTCAGTTGAATTAGCAAAAAAGAAACGTTGCCTAAGTTGCCATGAAGGTATTGAAAAAATTAATCAAAAAATGGATTTGGCATGGAAAAGTAAAAAAATTTCCGCTAGCGGAGTTGAAAAGTGTGAAATATGCCATTTTGGTAATCCAACTGGTCACACAAAAGAATTGGCACACAAAGATATGATTGTAAACTCTGCCGACTTTAGATTTATTGATAAAACTTGCGGTAGATGTCATTCGAAAGATGGTAATCTTATGACTGTAGTTGCCGCAAATGGCCAAACAGATCATGTAACAAGAATGTTAAAAGGTTTAATGGCCACCTCAGCCGGTGAGTTAAGCGGATCAAGGTATTTGTGGGGTGAGCAGATGAAAAAGGGGGCTATATACGGTATTAGAGCCGTGGTTGATAAAGACGGGGATATACCTTCTGAAAAAGGTGCCTTAAGAGAACTAAAAGAAGCTCCTCCTTCAAGCTTTTCTGATGTTGATAATATGAATCGTAAT
>Ga0180009_10000325_pt1 | contig 67696 bp, 59 predicted proteins | sample OS_PC_MetaG_FD_123537 | JGI IMG/M metagenome (GOLD analysis project Ga0180009, IMG submission 123537) | Groundwater microbial communities from the Aspo Hard Rock Laboratory (HRL) deep subsurface site, Sweden - OS_PC_MetaG | ecosystem: Environmental > Aquatic > Deep subsurface > Groundwater... | reverse complement strand
GGACGTCCTCTGGGGCTATCCCGGGAAGAATTTCAACACTAAGCTGACCCTCGGCCTGAGCTCGGGTCGAAGGCCGTCCCATGGAATGAGGGAGGGTTAGGCGGCTTTTGAAAGAGACCTCCACGGCCGGAGCAGATAAGGATTATTTTTTCAAAGAGCTAAAATGTTACAATTTATTGAGGCCCATGGGTAAAAAAAGCAAGCATAGGGCGTGAGGCATATGGGACTAGGAAGAGATGCTTTACCTTATGCCTTATGCCTTGCGCCTTAAGCCCTTCGCCTAATTATTGCCGGGCAGGAGGTGACCTCTTCAGTAACCTTCTCATATGATCTAAAAACTCAGATTTACCCACCAAAGATTCGATCCTTAATCTTCTCTCTTCCACGCCTTCCCTGTTAAAAAAAATCACCGTGGGAACTCCCCTGACCCCATATCGCTTCAATATCTCTTCTTGAAATGGCTTACGGCTGGTCAGGTCTAACCGCATTGTTATGAAATTACGACTGAGCTTCAAAACTTCAGGATTTTTGAAGACCTTCTTCTCCATTGCTCTACATGGCCCACACCAGTCAGCATAGAAATCCAGAATCAGGGGTTTTTTATCTTCTGTTGCCCTGGATATAAGAGTTTGATCAAATGGTATCCATTTAATCCCTTCCCCTTCATAGAATGTCAACAGGAGGTATATCAATCCGCCTCCAACAATAACAACACCCAAGACCTTCTTTAGAAAGGTAAATCTGGGAAGCCCTCTCCCTGTTCTATCAATCCATCCCAGATGGATGCCGGCAGCTATTGATACCCCGGAAAGGAGTGCTGATTTTCCCAGATGATAGGTTACCAGGGGGCTAATGATGTATGCGGCCATGGCCACAAGGACCCAGCCCATGAGTTTTCTTATCCATATCATCCAGTCACCCGACATGGGCAACCTGTCGATGGCACCTGAAAAGGTGGCCAGAACTGCGAGGGGAATACCCAGACCGATACTCAGGACAAAAAAATAGACAAATCCCAGGAATGGATCCCCCTTTTGACCGACATAGGTGAGCAGTCCCAGTATGAACGGACCAATGCATGGCGCAGCCACCACTCCAAGAGTTAGACCCATGAAAAAGGTACCGAAGTACCCCCCATAACTCTTTGATGCTACCCTGGTCAACCCGGAAGGGATACGCAATTCCCAGAACCCGAAGAAGTTCAAACCGAGGATAATCATGATACCTGCAACAAAGACCAGCACAGATGGGTTCTGGAGTGCAGAGCCAAGCATGCCTCCAGATAAAGCGGCTGAAAGTCCGAGAATGGAATTGGTAAATGCGAGCCCGGAGATGTATACTAATCCATGAAACAGTTTATGACTCCCCAATCTCTGGCTCTTTCCGCTGAAATATGAGACCGTAATGGGGATAAGCGGATATACGCACGGGGTCAGATTAAGGGCTAAGCCCCCTAAAAAAATTCCAAGAAGGGTAAGCCAGAAGCCGACTCCTGGTTTACCTCTTGTTAAGCCTTTTACAGCATCCCTACCACCTTTCATTGAAAGAAATATATCCTGATTCAATGCCTTTGTGGATGTGCCTTGGGGTACGATAAGAACAGACATGGTGATGGGGATATCTTCCGGTGGCAGACAAACACTGGATGAACAGGCCTGATAGGCCAGATTTCCTTTGATCACCTGCTCTCCCGATGGTGCATTCTCAAACACCGTCAGTGTTGCTTCCACTAAGATCTCTCCAGAGTAGACCTCTATGGGAGAAGAAGTATATTCAAATTTCTTCTTTTGCGATTCGGGAAACCTGATCCCTTCAATTTTCAGTGCTGGAGATTCATGAAAGGATAGCACTGTGGGGATGAGTTCACTACCTTCCTTTTTGAGACCATGGATATACCAAGAGCCTGAGACCTTGAGACGAAAAAGAACCGGATAGGATCCTCCTGACTCATATCGATCCTGTGAGTGAAGGATCTCCACCTGAACCGTTGCAGGCCATGCATGAATAGAGAAGAGGGATACGATTATGTAAATGATACTTTGTATAAATCTTTTCATGGTTTTAAAAGTCTCTTTAAGATTATTTCAGAACCCAATCAATAGAGTAGTTAAGCTTAATCTAACGAGGTTTCCGATAAGGTGGGGGTTCTTTGCTGCCTTCAAGAATTCTGCGCATTCGGTCCCTTTCGGCTTTCAGCTTGCGGAGTCTATCTCCCATCTCCTGGTTTTCCCCAAATGGAGCGTTTTTAAGTTGATCTTCAAGCTTCTCAACTTCCTGCTGAAGTCGATATAGATCCCGTGCTATCAATCTAATGGGCATGGTTAATCTTCCATCCTTTACATTCTGATCTTGAGTCCTTTATCCATTTTCGTCTTTCAGGAATCCGGATTCCTTAAGATATTTTAAAATCATCCGGAGCTAGTTCTCTCCATTAACATGAAAGCCCATCTCTGATGAATCTTCCTGTTCTTAGTTTGAACAGGTTCCGGGCTATCATCTTCAGGATGCAATTCTCTAAGCCATCTCTTGAGCTTCTCTATCTCTCGTTTTAAAAGGGGCAGTAACTTCTTTCGAATATTTTTCTCAACATCTTTTTCGATCCTCTTCATCTCCTCCAGCAGTTTTTTCAACTTTTTTTCAAGCTCTTTATACTCTTTCCCTTGAGCGTCCCGATCTACTTTCTCATTATCAGAAAACACTGGTTTTAAGATGCCACATCCCTTAGGATCCTTGATCTCCATGGCAGTTACGCTGTTTCCGTAACCAAAAATAATTAAAACCATTATCGTCCAATATATTATTTTTTTATACATATATGCCCCTAATCTTTAAAAGGTGAACGCCAAACTTTAGACGAATCTACGTTTCGCCCCTCTTTATCATCCCTGCCAGCTCTTCCGGCCTGAAATTCAGTTTGTCAAATAGCTTCTTCTCCACCGCTTTACACTGATCAAAATTCTCTTTGATTAACGGATACAGATATTCCCTATTCCTTCCGTAGCGCTCAAAAATATATCTTAGTCTCTCTTCAAGACTCACCACCACGTCGTGGTTCACCCTCTTATCCGCATAATAGATAATCTCCTTTTCACAAATGGCTCTACTTTTATCATAATTTTTTAAAGTAACATGCTCTCCAACAATTTCGCTAATCTCATCAAGATTATTCTGAATACAGATCTCTTTGCCAACGGCTGCATGGTCATCGTTCGTGTTCAAACAGAGGGTCTTGCCAATGTCATGCATCAGGGCCCCAGCGGTCACGATTTCGAGCGAAATATCTTCTCCGGCATCAAGAAGTCCTTGAGCCATTAGGTTGGCGATCTTTTCAACAACTATGGAATGGGCCCTGATGTTCTCCAACATCCCGTATCTTTCCATATATTCGAAACACTCTTCAGCCGATGGAATCATCCTGTCATATCCTTCTTTAATTCATATATCTTCAATCTATACTTTACTCAGTCTATCCACCTGATCAGTTACAATAAAAGTTAGAAAAGATTTTGACAGAAGGCAAGGTATATTTTCATCGCTCAAACAAGAACATTAATGATACAATATTGACAACTGACCTAAATTATTTAAAATATAAATTTTAACGTTGTGTGCTCTTTATATTCAGCAATGTAACACATTCATCGGCACTAACATGTGGTTTATCAATAAAAACAGATGTTTAACTTTATTCCTGGTATCGCTCCTTATATCTGTTCTGCTTCCTTCATCTTGGATCTTCGGCATCAACATGGGTCATCTGGCCAAAACATTGGGCATAAGTGTAGGTGATCAGGTCGTTATATATCGTGAAGGCAATGGTAAAAAGGATAGGTAAGATGCGTAGGCCAATCATCATAGCCCTTATCTCCTGTGCATTAATGTTTGTAGTGTTGTTGATGTTCTCTGAGCATGGTTTCGTTTTTAAAGCCATGGCGGAAGATAAGGAAGAAGAACGTTTCCGTCTCCTCAGAGAGGCCATGGTGAAAGATCAGATATCGGATCCGCCAGATTATCGCAATCCTGTTAAAGACAAAAAGGTACTTGAGGCAATGCTTACCGTCCCCAGGCACCTATTTGTGAAGCCCGGTTATATCTCTAGGGCGTATGGTGACCATCCACTTCCAATCGGGTATGGACAGACCATCTCGCAGCCGTATATCGTCGCCCTAATGACGGAGATTCTTCATGTTGAGCCTCAGCACATGGTCCTGGAGGTGGGCACCGGTTCCGGATATCAAGCCGCAATTCTCTCTTCCCTGGTCAAGGCAGTATATACGGTGGAGATTGTAAAGTCCCTGGGCCGACAGGCCACCGAACGATTAAGGCAGCTGAACTATAGGAATGTCCATGTAAAGATAGCTGACGGTTATTTTGGTTGGAAAGAGCATGCCCCATTTGATCGAATCATCGTCACATGTGCCGCTACCATGGTCCCCCCGCCATTACTCCAACAACTAAGGCCCGGAGGTAAAATTTGCATTCCCGTTGGCGGTCAGTATGCTGTGCAGTATCTTACCATGGTTGAGAAATCGGAAAAGGGCGACATCACAATGAGAAAGATGCTTCCGGTTCGGTTTGTACCACTGACGAGATCCTTGAAATAACTATTCGAAATTCATATCTCTAGTCTACGGGCCAACCCTACCCAAGGCGGGGTTGATCGGAACAGAGAACCTGAGTTCATAGAATGAACATATGAGAGCCGATATCTCACCCCTCACCACCGCTCCTCGTCACGCCGTACTCCTTGCAGCTACTTCCACCTCTGTGCTTGCATATGAGATCTTGCTTATGCGTCTCTTATCAATCGCACAATGGCATCACTTTGCGTACATGGCCATCAGTATGGCACTTCTGGGGTTTGGGGCAGCAGGTTCACTGCTTTTCCTTCTCTTCCAAAGAATCCGAAGAAGCCCTGATAAATGGCTGATACTCCTTGCGGGCGCAACGGCAATCTCCTTCTCTCTTTCTTTCAGCCTGTCCCAGAAGGTAGGTCTGGATCCCCTCCAGCTCATCTGGCAACCTGCCCAGTGGTTTAACATGTTGCTCTCCTATCTGCTCATGGCGTTGCCTTTCCTTCTGGCAGGCGGGATAGTGGGAATAATACTGACGGGAGCCGGCAAGCAAGCCCATCGAATGTATGCCGTTGACCTATTAGGGGCGGGGTGCGGGGCTTTGGGCATTGTTCCCGCCCTTTATATAGGACCGCCATGGGGCCTTTTGCCGGCGTTAGGTGCACTTGTTCTCATAGGATCCCTTTGGTGCTGTCTCCGGGTACAAAATCGTATAATGGGAGTCGGGACAACTCTAACGGCGTTGGGATTGATGGCAATAGTTCACATAACAATACCCCCAGTCCCCATGATACATGAAACAAAGGCTCTTCCCATGACATTGGCGTTCCCCGATTCCAGGATTGAAGCCAAAAAAAATGGGCCCCTTGGCATGATTCATGTGGTTGGGAGCTCTCTGATACGACATGTACCAGGGCTCAGTTTGAATTTTGGCCTCCGCCCTGAAAATCAAGACGCAAGTCTCCCTGAGCAGAAAGCTATTTTTATCGACGCAGACGGTTTGACCCCCATAACTTCATTCACAGGGGATCTCCATGAATTGGAATACCTTGACTTTACCACCATGGCCCTTCCCTATCACATCAGACCCACAGCTAAGGTTCTGGTTGTTGGAGCAGGCGGAGGAACTGATACACTCCTAGCCCTGCGGCATCATACTCCGGAAATCATTGCTTTGGAGGCTAATCAACAGATTGCAGATATACTCCTTGGACCCTTTGCCAAATTTTCAGGAGATCTCTATTCCCGGCCGGAAGTGACGCTGAAGGTACGGGAAGCTCGTCAATTTCTGCATTCAACCCATGAACGATTTGATCTAATTCAACTCTCATTACTGGATTCCTTTGTAAACTCGGCAGGAGGACTTCATTCAGCCACCGAAAGCTATCTTTACACCACCGAGGCCTTGGAGCTCTATTTAAACCATCTTACTGACTCCGGGCTTCTGGTAATCACCCGCTGGCTTAAACTTCCTCCACGAGATTCATTAAGGACCGTATCTACAGCATTGGCCGCACTTCGCAGCATGAATCTTTCAGATCATCCCGAGGAGCATCTGCTCTTTATTCGGAGCTGGAAGACTTCCACCATCCTCGTATCGAGGAGACCATTTACTTCGGATGAGATCAGGCTGGCCAAAAGATTTTGCCAAGAAAGAAGCTTTGACCTGGCATACTATGCCGGGATGAAGGTGGAGGAGGCCAATCGATATGATATCCAAGACTCACCCTACTATTTCCTTGGGGCAAAAGCCCTGTGCGGTCCCGATGCGGAATCTTTTCTACGCAACTATCTCTTTGATGTTTCAGCGACAACCGACAATCACCCCTACTTCTCTCACTTCTTTCGATGGGAAAAGGCGCCGGTTCTTTTTCAGCATCTGAAAAGAGACTGGCTCCCCATGGTGGAATTGGGATATCTCTTTATTCTTGCCACCCTGGTACAGGCCGTGCTGGCAAGCGGGGCTCTCATCTTATTACCTCTTCTGGCCCTTCGATGGTTTCATCCTGAATCAGAGCAGATCAGATTCACTCCACGGTTCGTTGAGGCTTTGGGTGTACTTCTATATTTCGGATGTATCGGCATCTCATTCATGTTCCTTGAAATGGCCCTTATCCCCAAATATACGCTACTTCTGTCGCACCCGGTGTACTCTGCGGCAGTGGTATTGAGTACGGTGCTGGTTTTTGCCGGGTTGGGAAGTCTCAGCGTACGACGATTCCAGGCCAAAACATCCTGGTTTCTCTGGATTCCTGTTGCTGTCATCGCCACCTGGGTTGTATTTCATAGTCTAGCAGGGGATCGATTGTTTAACTGGGCACTGGGATGGCCCCTTGGATGTCGGGTCGCTTTTGCTGTTTTACTTCTCTCCCTGCTGTCGTTCTTCCTGGGCTGGCCGTTTCCTTCGGGCCTTCGGGTCATGTCTGAAAAGTTTCCGGGTCTTATTCCATGGGCCTGGGGAATAAATGGGTGTGCTTCGGTAATAGGCGCCGTGCTGGGCAAATGTCTTGCCATAAGTATAGGCTTCAAGCTCCTGATGTTCACGGCCTGCATCCTCTATTTTATAGCGGTTTCGACTTTCTATATATTATTTCGATCAACAAAATACAGTTCGACCTTGGATAATTAAATTAACATTTTATAGCTGGTCTGCTATTCTACTAGGTGGCATTATAAGGTGAAGGAGATGTCACAGCAACAACAGCAATTCTCAAATAATATAAAATACTCACCATACTTTGTGATTATTGTTGCCATCTTTATCACCTGCTTGATTACTGCAAACATCACAGCTGTTAAGCTGGTCAATCTTTTCGGGCTCATTCTACCGGCAGCGATTCTCATATTCCCTCTCAGTTACATTACCGGGGATGTGCTGACCGAAGTCTATGGATACGGTCAGGCCAGAAAAGTAATCTGGTTAGGCTTTTTCTGTAATTTTATAACTGTTGTTGCCATATGGTTAGGTCAGATCCTGCCTCCCGCCGCATTCTGGGACGGCCAAGGGGCCTATGACCGAATCCTGGGTTATACCCCCCGGATCCTGGGGGCTTCATTTCTGGCCTATCTACTGGGTGAGTTTGCCAACTCTTTTGTCCTGGCCAAGCTGAAGATCACCACAAAAGGACGGTTCCTGTGGTTGCGGACCATCGGCTCAACCCTGGTAGGGCAAGGGCTGGATTCGTTGATATTTATAACCCTGGCGTTTGTGGGGACGATTCCCCTATCGGGACTGATAATAGCTATTGTGACACAGTGGTTGGCAAAATCGATCTATGAAGCGATGATGACACCATTGACTTACGTTGTTGTCAATTTTCTGAAGAGAAAAGAGGGGCTGGATGTGTATGATCATGATACGAGATTCAATCCGCTCTTAATCCGCCGGAGGCGGACAAGGGTTTAGTTCCCCGCCGCTTGCGGCGTTACAATGTTTTTGTAGATACCCCGCTGCTCTGCGGCGGGGTAGTTCATTCTCGGAATAAAGGCTCAATGATCCATCAGATATATAACGCCTCAATGGAAAATCATATTCAGACAAAATTCGAATAGGAGATTACAATGAATCTGAAAGTAGCCCAACTTTTTGTGCTTGAAGGGATGCCTGATTATGAACAGATGTTAAAACAGGCTGGGTTGGAAGTCAAAATGGTGAAAGAGACATCTCTCACAGAAGAAGCCATCATAGCCAATGGCAGGGATGCCGATGCCATAATATGCGTTGGCACATTGCAGCCATTCTCGAAAAAGGTTATGGATAACCTGGCTAAATGCCGATTCATCTCGAGTATGGGCATAGGTTATGATAAAGTAGATGTGAAAGCGGCTACCGAAAACTGTATCTTCGTGGCCAATATACCGGATTATTGCCTGGAAGAGGTCTCGGACCATATGATGGCCCTTATTCTGTCCTGTACCAGAAGAATCGTCCAACTGGATAACAAGGTAAAAGAAGGGGGGTGGAAGAGAGATGTGGACCCTGATATTCGACAGAATATCTGGCCTGCTATGACCAGCTTAAAAGGACAGACATTAGGGCTAATAGGGTTCGGAGGCGTATCACGCGCCCTGGTTCCCAAGGCAAAAGGATTCGGATTGAAGGTGATTGCCTATGATCCGTATGTACCATCTGAAATATTCAGAGATCTTCATGTGGAAGAGGTGAAAGACCTCGATCATTTATTAGCCGAGGCCGACATCGTTGCCCCCAACACAAAATTGACACATGAAACCCGACATATCATCGGGCTGGAGCAGCTTAAAAAGATGAAACCGACGGCCTGTATTGTCAATACAGCAAGAGGGCCATTAATCGATCCCAAAGCGCTTTATACAGCCCTTACAGAGGGTTACATCTCCATGGCCGCGGTGGATGTGACAGAACCGGAACCCATCCCCGCGGATGAACCACTATTAAAACTCCACAACTTTGTTGTAACGGCCCATTCTGCACATTTCTCTCCATCTGCTTGGGGGAAGTTGCTGCATCGTCCGGGAGAAGAGATCATAAGGCTTTTCAAACACGGAGAACTCCCAAAAGGTCTGCTTAATCCGGAAGTCAAAGAGGAGTATGTCAAGAAGTGGGGTGAAAGCACGAAATTTGGAAAAGAGGAAACTTTTTGAAAACAAAGGGAGAAACCAATGGCAAAGGGCGAAATAATCATCAAAGAGGAGAATTGCAGGGGATGTGGTCTATGCCAGGAGTTTTGCAAACAAGAATGTATTGCCATGTCGAAAGATAAGTATACCCCCTTAGGATATATACTTCCTGAAATTTCAAAGCCCGGTGATTGTAATGCATGCGGTATCTGCGGAAGAATGTGCCCTCATTTCGCAATTGAAGTCTACAGGTTTATTGAGATGGGAACAACTCAAGCAGAATAACCAAGTCCGGTAAAAAGAGGAGATTTTATGCCCGAAAAGATTTTCATCCAGGGAAATGAAGCTGTGGGTTGGGGAGCCCTCAATAGTGGATGCCAGGGTTATTTTGGTTACCCCATTACACCCCAAAACGAGGTGATACAGTGGTTTGCCAACGAGTTCCCAAAAAGGGGCAGAGTCTTTGTTCAATCCCAATCCGAGGTCGCATCAATAAATATGATTTATGGCGGCGCTCTCGGAGGATTCAGGGTTATGACATCAACCTCAAGTCCCGGCTGGGGACTCATGCAGGAGACCATATCCCACTGTGCTGCCGCCGAACTGCCGTGCGTCATTGTCCTGGTGCAGAGGGGGGGACCAGGGGCAGGAAGCGTAAGGCATGCCCAGATGGATTATATGTCAGCCACCAGAGGAGGTGGACAGGGAGGGTATAAGAATATCGTGCTGGCTCCAGCTTCAGGCCAGGAGATTCATGATCTGATGCAGCTTGCCTTTCATCTTGCCGATAAATACCGCAACCCATTAATCGTCCTCATGGACGGGATCCTGGGACAGATATCTGAATCGGTGGAGGTTAAAGCCATCCAATTTGAGCCTTTAGAAGAGAAAGATTGGGCATTAAGAGGCCGGAATAACCACGCTGATGGAAAATCTCGACAAATTCACTCTGCTCCTGGAGTGTTCCCTGCCCCTTCATACCCCGATTATATATCCTGGTTAAGGCACGCTGAAAAAAAATTCCATGAGATGGAAAAGACTGAACTGAGGTATGAGACCTATGAGACGGAGGAGGCAGATCTTATTTTGGTCGCTTATGGATACACGGCAAGGGTATCCAAGGAAGCCATAAACATGGCTCGAGCAGAAGGCGTTAAGGTTGGCATGATACGACCGATAACCCTATGGCCATTTCCATACAAGATAATCAATGAGAAAGTTAAGCAGGGGTGTAAGTTTCTGGTGGTTGAAGATAGCCTGGGTTTATTAATTGAAGACGTAAAAATCGGCGTGGAAGGGAGAACAGAAGTTAATTTAGTGGGAATACTGGATCGGCATATCCCCACCGATGGGGGTGTGATAATGCCAGGCAGAGTCCTAAAGGAGATAAAGAGATTACTATGAATACGGAAGCATTGACAGTGACTAAAAAGCTGGTTTGTGGAAATCCAAAGATCTGGAAAGATCCTCCGGGTGCCATGATGTACTGCCCCGGATGTCATCATACCGTGATCTATCGGATTATATCCGAGGTATTAGAAGAGCTGAGGATTGATGGAAAAGCCATCTGTATGGCCGGGGTCGGATGTCATGCCTTTATTGCGATAACCTGGGACATTGATGTGGCCTGCTGTGCACACGGCCGGGCCTTAGACTCGGCCACGGCCATACAACGTCTAAATCCGGATGCCATCGTATTCACGGTTCAGGGGGACGGAGACTGCACCGCCATTGGAGCAGGTGGATTCATCAATGCCATGACTCGTGGAGAGAAGCTGACCACAATTATGTATAATAATACCAATTATGGAACCACCGGCGGGCAGCTGGCCCCCACAACCTTGCTGGGGCAGAAGACAGCCACCACCCCCAATGGAAGAGATCCCGCCTTGGAGGGGTATCCCATACACGCTGCGGAACTGGCAGCCACATTTAAGGGTACAGCCTATAGCGCCAGGGGGTCGGTTCATACCCCGGCCAATTACCAGCGCACAAAGAGATATATTAAAAATGCTTTCCAAAAACAGATAGCCGGAATCGGTTTCAATTTTGTGGAAGTTTTGTCGGCCTGCCCACCCAACTGGCACCTGACTCCGGTGGAGTGCCTTAAGAGAATAGAGGAAGAGGTGGTTCCTGAATTTCCATTGGGTGAATTCAAGAACGAGGATATTTAAGAAAACTGTTCGTAACTACTCAGGTGGATAGACTGAAGGCGGAAGGCTAATAGGGACAAATGATGCGTGATCACACAAAACTTCTGGCATTTGAGTTGGCTGACGAGGTAGCAGTATTAGTTTATCCAAGCGTTTGGGCTTCTTGAGCAACGATGATTCATCTTTGATTGCACCAACGATAGTCGAAACCGAGCAGGCCTTGAATGGATTGATTCGATCGTTGCGAGATAATTGAAAAATACTTCAGCCTTCAGTCTTCAGCCTAAATAGTTGAACAGTTACAACTGTTTAACTCCAGTTAATGGGTAAAGAGCTATGGAAAAGAGATCAATCTCAAGAAATGACGTTGTCCTGGCAGGATTGGGCGGCATGGGAGTGCTCGTGGCAGGAAAAATTCTCGCTCTAGGAGCGCTTAATAGATACAGACACGTATTATGGTTCCCCTCATATGCTACAGAGAAAAGGGGAGGACTATGTGAGTGCACAATAATCTTTTCCGATAATGAGATTCCCTCGCCCATAATAGATCAGTCCCAGACTGTGATTGTCCTAACAGGTTCCCAGTTGAAAAACTTTGAGCCCAGAGTTCTTCCGGGTGGAATGATGTTGGTGGATAGTGCGGGTCTGGATGAAGACGAGCGAGAGAGAAAGGATTACAAACTACTTCAAATTCCGGGGATGGAATTTGCCCTCAGTACAGGAGAACTCCACAATAACCTCATTCTACTGGGAGCATACATAGAAGTAACCGATAAAGTCCCTCCAGAGTTTATCGAAGAGGCAATGGAAAAAATGCTTGGGGCTGAAAAACTAATTAAAGAACGAAATTTGAAGGCATTCAGACAGGGAATTGAGCTGGGCGCTTCCCTAAAGAGTAATCCCATATACGTGTGAGCAAATCGCCGATGAAACGGGCCACCTGTGTTGCACCGCAGGAATCCTGCCTGCTGATTCGGGGAAAGAACAGAAGATCAGGGAGATAGGAGAGCCATCTGCCATTATAAAACGCATCATCATCAATTTGCAGTCCCTTCATCTGATTCTCAATATAAGATACGAGGATCGGGGACTCACGAAACCTTCTTCGTGCAATATAGCCAAAAGGCACACCCGCATGATAGACTTCAGCCAATGTACTGTAACCCACCTTACCAATTACTGCATCACTGGCGTTCACCAGATCCGGATGAAAGTAATCCGAATGATGGGGTAGAAGAAACAGATTGCCAAGAGCCTGTGTCTCTTCAGCTGCCCCCGGTATAATAAAACAGATATCCTCACTCTTCTTGATTTCATTTAAAAATGAATATTCACCTTGTATTCCGCCCATGGTAATCAATACGATCTTTCTATCTTCTGGTACCCCCAATCTTTTTCGGATCTCGCTTGAAGGCGTTCTTGTCTTTCGACTGACTGGAGATGTTGTAAGATCGGCATCGCCCTGACAGCATACAGGTTCGGTCTGGATATGGTAGTCTGCCATGCCGAACAACTCTCTCATGTAGATCATATATTTACCGATCCTTTCATCATATCTGACATACCCTTCATAAAGCCAATCCCATGTAAAATTCTCCACAAGAACAGAAGGAATCCCTGCTTCTTTAGCCACGGCAATCCCCATCGGCGCAATATCACAGATGATTAACTCGCATCTCCTCATCTTTACAAGGTTTGCCAGATTTTTGATCCTGGAACTATCCATAGGAAGGAAATGATGCAGACGTCTCACTGTTTCAGATAGATCTACCTTAAGAGGTGTTCTCTGTAACAGCCCAATATCCGTTAATATGGAATAGTATTCAAATCCTCCGGAAAGGGAATCTTCAAAAAACCACCGGGGTACTTTTGTGAAGATATCAAACTCTATTTCGGGATCAATTCCATACAATTCCTCCATCACCGCCGCAGCCCTCGCTGCATGTCCATAACCATGGGGGGAGATAAAGTAGGCGATCCTTTTTTTGTGATTCTCTATTTTCATCTTAAAACATTGAATGTAACCGTCTGCAGCGGAAGTTTTTTGGACGGGATTAACAAGATTTTTTATGGTTTTTTAAATCCTGAACATCCTGTATATCCAGTCTAAAAAAGGAAATTCCTATACAATAAAATTTATTATTGCGTGACGTTTAAATGGGAACAGCAGCCTTGTAAATGGTGGACATGCCTTCCAACCGGTACTGTTTAACTGCTGCCGGTATAATGATGGAGGTACCTTGGGACAGATCCAGAATTTCTCCACTCTCTAGATCGGTGATATGGGCATCCCCTTCCATGCAGATCATGATCTCCACACTCCGCCTTTGGGGGCTCTCATAAAAGGAACCTTCATCAAGGGGGATCACAGAGAGAATAAACTCATCAGAGACTGTGGGATAAAGATGCTCACCGGTCTCATGTATCTCCGGCCTCAGGATCTCTGTCTCATGGTATTGAAAGTGAAGGATCTTGAGTAGTTCCGGGACATCCACATGTTTCGGTGTCAACCCACCCCTCAAAACATTATCAGAACTGGCCATTAGTTCCAGCCCTGCACCCTCCAGATAGGCATGAAGTTCCCCGGCAGGAATATGGATCGCTTCACCAGGATTTAAATGAACCACATTTAACAATATGGGGGAAAGGACACCAATGTCTCCCGGATACTCGCCATTGAGCCTTATCACCCATTCGAATGTCTCATCCGTTTTGGAATATCTTTCCGCACAGGCTACCACCTCGTTTACAACACGCCTCTGCCTTTCCCTGTCCATGGTCATCATGGCATGGAAGAAGTCTTTTAATCCTTCCTGGTTGGGCTGATTCCGGAAAACGTCAATTCCCTGCTTTTGAGTAGGGGCACCGATCTTATCCATTAATTGAACAATCTCTTCAACCTTACGGAATCCCTTCAATGCACTTAGGGGCTTCAGCGCGCAAATCATTTCAGGCTTGTGGTTTTCGTCTTTATAGTTCCTGTGGGGAGCGTTCAAAGGAATTTTTTGGATGTTCTCTCGGGCGAAACCCTCTTTGGCCTCTTCTTTGCTGGGATGGGCCTGTATGGATAAAGGTTTGGCTGACGCAAGAATCTTGAATAAAAATGGAAGCTTATTGGAAAACTTCCGGGCAATGGCTGGACCGAGAATATCTTCTGGATTATTTTGGATCAGTTCCGGTAGAGATCTCCAGTCCCCATCGGAAAAAACCATGGAAGGTGCTTTGGGGTGTGCCCCCATCCAAAGTTCTGCCTGTGGTTTCTTGGACGGGCTCGGTTCTCCCATGAATTGCGGTATAAATGTTTTTGATCCCCAGGAATACTCTTGAATACTGTTTTTCAAAAAGGCGATTCTCTTCAATAACAGCCCCGCTTGTTCTGATGTATCAACCCTATAGTTCTATTAGATATTACACTAAATCGATGCTGTCTCAACGAAAAACCCTGCTGTCATTGGCTGATTCTTGATACTGGTTTCTGGATACTGGATGTTTATGGATTCCACTATTGATGGCATACAGGTTATCAAGCATCGAGTAACCAGCATCCAGCATCGGCCTACTAAAGGCAACTGTCGCAAGCATATCTGCAATGGCAGTTTAATCAATTTTATGCATCGTTAGGGTCAATTCAATATGCTGATATTTCTTAATAAAATCCTTACGGCCCGCCCTCCCCGTCCCGAGCCCGGGACGGGATCGGGAGGTGCGACCTACCAGGAAGAGGATGATCCTGTGGCAGTACTTTAAAAGCGGTAGTGATAGAACACGGCTTCGGGCATTCAGGTCTGGGCCAGGGATAAACTCCAAACAAGGATTTTAGGGGCAAGCCCTACCCTCCGGCCTGTAAGTCCTACGGGCTGGAAGCGGGGCAGGAGGCCAATTGGGGCGAAGCCCCTAAGTTCGTAGATAACATTATCTTTTCTCTAATATTTATGCTACGCTTTTTTTCAAAGAACTCAAAACACACATTTTAATAAGCATTTCAGCCTAATTGATCTATATACAATTGACTCTAACGCCCTTAGAGGTTATATTCATTCTGTATAAGATTCATTTTAGTCTCTTTTCATAAAAAAGCGATTTAACAGTAGAATAAAATTAAACCTCAATAGGTTGTACTTTGTCCCAATCATTTTACAGTCTTAATGAACTACCCCGCCGCAGAGCAGCGGGGTATCTACAAAAACATTGTAACGCCGCAAGCGGCGGGGAATTAAACCCTTGTCCGCCTCCGGCGGATTAAAAGGAGAGTTCTATGTTCACTCTTGCATCAGAGGAGACCTATCAGGACGGTCAGATTATCTTTAAGGAGGATAGTTCCGGGGACTGGGTCTATGTGATCCTGTCAGGTGCAGTAGAGATCTCCAGAACAGTTCAGGGGCAGAAGTTTGTCTTAGCCGAGCTAAATGAGGGTGAAGCATTTGGTGAACTCAGTTTCATTGGGGGAATAAAACGCACCGCCACGGCCCATGCTGTAGGTGAGACGACCCTCGGCATTATTGATCGGGACTCTATGGATCAGGAATTTAACAAACTCTCTTCAGATTTCAGGTCCATTCTTGTGTCTTCGGTTAAGAGATTCAAGAACATGATGGACAGGGCGTGTGATTTTTCAACTCGAAAAGAAAACCGTGTTTTAAAGACCTTATCTCTGAACTATAAGGATCGTGAAAGCTTCATTAAAGCGTACACGAAAGACATCTCTAACGGAGGAATTTTCATCAAGGCAAAAAATCCCCTCAAGCAGGGTGAACAGTTTATGCTCAACCTTCAACTACCAGACCTTCCGGAGCCCATGAAAATCAAATGCCAAGTGGCATGGGTGAAAAAAGAGGAGGGTGAGGCTGATGCCCATCCCCCTGGAATGGGAGTTAAATTTCTTGAAATGAGCGATAAGGACAGTCAGACACTGAAAAAATACATTAAGTCAATCGCTTAAGCCCCACAAACTTCTCTCACCTTTTCCATATCAACAATAGAGCTACACACAAAAAATATCTATGAAAAACTTCAAGCCAAAGACAGGTAAGAGGCTATTATTAAGGCCAGAAAAAAGGAGATTATTTAGAAATTTAAGGATTAAAGGAGGAATTTACATATAAGCACTCATTTTTATATTGCATTTATAGAATAGTTAATGTAAGGATCGTTTGCTAATCTTCGTTTGTCACGTTAATAAAAGATAACGAATAACCAATAACCCAAGTGGCCAGTCCACTATAAACTGCTCATTGGTACGGAATGGAATCAACTAACGGAGATACGATATTAAAGGTTAAAGATCTCTCTTTGACCTTCGGCAATGTGCATGCCCTTAACGATGTCAGCATCGATGTCAGGGACGGCGAGATTCTTGCGATCATCGGTCCCAACGGTGCCGGAAAGACATGCCTGCTCAACTGCCTCAGCGGTTTCTATCATCAACAATCAGGAAAGATACATTTTGAAGGACGGAATATCTCCAATGTGCCCTCCCACAAGCGTGCCGCCCTTGGCATCGGTAGGACCTTCCAGGGAATACAGCTTTTTCTGGGCATGACCGCACTGGACAACATCATGTCCGGAAGACATATCCATATGAAGACCAACTTCCTCCACGGTGCATTCTACTGGTTCTGGGCCGATCAAGAGGAGACTGAGCACCGGCGAGTGGCCGAGGAGATCATTGACTTCCTGGAGATGGAGACCATCCGGGATACCGTGGTGGGGGCCCTGGGGTATGGCCTCAGGAAGCGGGTTGATCTGGGCCGGGCCATGGCCATGGAACCAAAAATCCTGATTATGGACGAACCCATGGCAGGCATGAATGTGGAAGAGAAGGAGGACATGGCTCGATTCATCCTGGATATACAGGAGGCCAGAAAGATTCCCATTGTCCTGGTGGAGCATGACATGGAGGTGGTCATGGACATCTCCAACAGGGTGGCCGTACTGGAATGGGGATTCCTCATTGCTGAAGGCACTCCCGACGAAATTAAGGAGAATCCAAGAGTCATTAAAGCCTATCTTGGCGAGGAGTAGACAGATTGTTCGGGAAAAAAGATAGCTGGAAAACGGATATCTACTATCACACAGGGGAATTTCCCCGGGTTGAGGCCTATACGATCCCCAAACTGTTTAAGCTCAGGGCCGAGCAGTATGCGGACAAGGTCTTTATGACCCGAAAAAATTTCGGAGTCTGGCAGACCTATACCTGGCGAGAGGTGTACGATCACGTCAAATATTTTCACCTGGGCCTCCTCAAATTGGGCCTCAAGCCCGAGGAGACCGTCTGCATCGGAGGGGAGAACGAGCAGCAGTTTTTCTGGGCGGAATATGCGGCCTTGGCGGCCAGGGCCAAGGTGGCCTGTCTCTACCCCGACATGACTCCCACCGAGATACAGTACATCTTAGAGAATTCCGACACCGTATACTTCGTGGGGGAGGACCAGGAACAGGTGGATAAGGTTCTGGAGATCAGGGATCAAATTCCAAACCTGAGAAAGATCGTCTACTGGGACCCTCGTGGTATGTGGCAGTATAAGGACCCCTTTCTGATGGATTTTGAAGAAGTGGAGGAGCTGGGGAAAGAATATGCCCGGGAGAGTCCCGACCTGTTTGAGAATAATATCGAATCGGTTCAACGGCAGGACACGGCGGTCCTGAGTTATACCTCAGGCACCACGGGACTGCCCAAAGGGGTGATCATGACCCATGAGGGTCTCATGGATACGGCCTACCGTGCCATGATGCACCTGCCCATAAAGCCTTTTACCCAATACCTCTCCTACATCTCTCCCGCCTGGGCCACGGAGCAGTTTTTCGGGATTACCCAGGGCCTGGCAGGACCCATGGTCATTAATTTCCCCGAAGAACCGGAAACAGTGATGAAGAACATCCGGGAACTGGGGGCCGAGGTCCTGGTGTTTGGTCCCAGGCAGTGGGAGGCCCTGGCTGCCTTTGTACAGGCGAGAATGCTGGATGCCGGCCCCATAAGAAGATTCTTTTACAAAATCGGTATGGCCGTTGGCATGCAGGTGGCCCTGGCCCGGACCGAAGGTAAAAAGATCTCCAAGATCTGGAAATTTCTATACCCGATTGCCGACATCCTTGTGCTGCGGTCCCTTCGGGACAATCTTGGGTTGTCCAAGGCGTACTATACCTTCAGCGGGGGCGCGGCCATGGCCCCGGACGGCTTTCGATTCTATCACGCCCTGGGTGTGGATCTCAGAAACGGGTACGGCACCACCGAAATAGGGCTTCTCACCGCCCATATGGGTGATAAATTCAATCTGGAAACCCTGGGTCGATGGTATACGTCTCATCCTGATTTCGGCCCTCCGCTGGAGTATAAGATCAGTGAAAAGGGAGAACTACTGGTGCGCGGGGCCACCGGATTTCCCGGGTACTACAAAAAACCGGAGGCCACCGAAGAGGCCATGGCCGGTGGATGGTATCATACCGGAGACGCGGTCACCATGACAGAGGATGGGGAGATGGTCTATCTGGATCGGGTCAAGGACCTGCGGAAATTGTCCGGAGGCCACCCGTTCCCTCCACAATATATAGAGACACGCCTCAGGTTCAGCCCTTACATCAAGGATGTGATTATCATGGGTGACGAGAAAAAGGAGTTTGTCTCCTCCATGATCAATATCGATGCCGAGAACATGGGGCGCTGGGCAGAGAAGAGGGCCATCCCCTATACCACCTTTGCGGATCTCTCACAGAATGCCCAGGTTCGCCAGATCATTCAGGAAGAGGTGGAAAAGGTGAACCGGGCACTGGACGAGGGATCGAGAGTTAAAAGATTCGTTAATCTACCCAAGGAGTTGGACCCTGATGAGGCGGAACTCACAAGAACGAGGAAGCTCCGCCGTGAATTTATTGAGGAACGTTATAAAGATATCATCCAGGCCATCTACGGCGGGGATGATGAGCTGGAATCCGAAATCCCTGTCAAATTCCGCGACGGCCGAACCGCTGTTGTCAAAAACACAACCTACATCAATACCGTTGAATAGGAGGGGCCTGCATAAATGATAGATCTGATTCAGTACACTGTGGATGGAGCCCTCAGGGGAATGCTCTATGCCCTCGTGGCCATGGGTTTTATCGTTATCTTTCGCGCCGGGCGTATCCTTAATTTTGCCCAGGGAGAGGTGGTGGCTGTCGGCGGATTTCTCATCTATACCTTTGTTTCTGTCCCCTTCCTGCCCGGCCTGATAAACTCCGTATTAGGTCCTGTTCCGGCGTGGTTATCCATATGTATATCCTTGCTGGTTGCCCTGCTGTTTGTAATCCTGCTGGGCCTTCTTGTGGAGCGGATTATATTTCGGCCCCTCATCGGGCAGCCCATCTTTACCATTGTCATGGCCACCATCGGGCTGATGATCCTGCTCCAGGGGCTTATGATTGCGGTCTGGGGCGGCGAAGACAGGCCCTTTCCCTATCTCTTCCCTGTCGGCGCGGTAAGGATGGGGCCCTTTACATTCAGCCGGGCCATATTTTGGGGTGCAATCATATCCATTGGAGTTTTCGGAGCCCTGTCCTATCTATTTGAGAGGACCCGCTGGGGTCTAAAACTCACGGCCGTGGCCGAAGACCACGCCGTATCCCAGTCAATGGGCATCTCTGTCAAGAGATCCATCGCCACTGCCTGGGTGATCGGATGTCTTCTCTCGGCCTGGGGCGCGGTTGTCTTTCTCAACGGCCAGACACTGACATTTGTCGCCGGGAGCATCGGGATGATTGCCCTGCCCTGTGCCCTCCTGGCCGGATTGGAGTCAATCTGGGGCGCACCTATAGCGGGCGTGATCGTGGGAGTCGGGGAATCCCTGGCTGCGGCCTATCTGGATGAATACACGGAAGGGGCCATGTCCGAGGCCTTTCCCTATCTCCTGATGATAGTGATCCTTCTGATCAGGCCCCAGGGCCTTTTCGGCTGGAAAATCATCGAGAGGGTATAGATCATGGCACTTCTACCTTGCGGCGTCCATTTCAGAACATATCGCGGAGACAGGGCCTATCTCCACACCAAGACCCAGTGGGCATGCTTTATCGCCTTTATGATCCTCTTGTTCCTGCTTCCCGGGTTAATCAGCATTCAATACATATCCATGATCACCGTGACAAGCATCATGATCATTGCCGTGGTGGGTCTTCAGATCACCGCCGGGTACGCGGGCCAGGTCAATCTGGGGCAGTCCGCCTTCATGGGCATGGGCGCCTTTGTGGCCGCATCAATGGCCGTTAATTTCAATCTACCCTTCTGGATCACCATTCCGGCAGGGGGGTTGGGGGGCGCCATATTCGGGTCCCTGTTCGGCATTCCGGCCTTGCGGATCAAGGGATTCTATCTGTCCCTGACCACCATTGCTGCGCAGATTATCTTTCCTGTACTGATCATGGCCTTACCCGATAAATGGTGCGGAGGGGCCATTGGTCTCCAGATCGACCCTGCCCGTTTGGGAGGGCTGGTCTTTAATACGGATAAGTCCATCTACTACCTCAGCATGGTGGTGACCATCATCATGGTCTACTTTGCCTTCAACCTGGTGAGGACCCGGGTGGGACGGGCCTTTGTGGCCGTACGGGACAATGACATCGCCGCGGAGATCATGGGCGTGAACCTTTTTGCCTACAAGACCCTGTCCTTCTTCGTCGGCGCCTTTTACGCCGGCGTGGCCGGCGGGCTCTGGGCCTATTTTCTCCGTTATGTGGGGGCCGATCAGTTCACCCTGTACTACTCCATCTGGTTTGTGGGGATGCTCATTGTGGGGGGCCTGGGCAGCATCCTGGGCGCCATATTCGGCACCATATTCCTTCGCGCACTCCAGGAGTTTATCACCTACCTGGGGCCTTTATTGGTGAATATCTTTCCCAATATTGGCGGAGGGGCCCAGGTATGGTATGCCGGGATGAACATCCTCCTTGGCGGAATCATTATCCTGTTTCTCATTTACGAGCCTCGCGGTCTGGCCCATCGATGGAACCTCATCAAGACCAACTACCGTGTCTGGCCGTTTCCTTATCTGTAGTTAATTGACTGACAGGATAACAGGCCCGCCCTGGCGCGACTCGTGGAGGACACTTTGAATACCGAATATTTCCAAATTGGACCGATTGCTACAAACCTTGCAAATTCAGGTCTGGGCCAGGGATAGACATGATATAAATTGTCCTGTCAAAAAATAGGCGTAAATTGACTTTTTCATCAACATTTAACGTATTTTTTTAATATCTTAAAGTTTGGACACCAAGTTTTTGAGTAAGTAACACTTAACGAAAAGGAGGAATTTGCCATGAAAAAAAACTTAAAGAGAATGATGATCTCCATGATGGTTGTTTTCACCTTGATCGTTTTTAGCCAACCCATCTATGCCGCCGAGTATAATATCAGCGGATTTGTCGATTTTACAGGGCCTTACGCGGTGGTCATGCCTCCCATTGACGACTGCGCGAAAGCGACCTTTGCCTGGTGGAACGAGGAGGTGGGACAAAAATTAGGCGTCACAATCAACCGGGTAGTCAAAGACTCGCGATACGACCCGGCCCTGACAGCCAGTCTATGGCCCGGCATGCTAGCGCAGAAACCGCTTGCGCACCTGGGTCTTGGAGGCCCTGACGTGGCCGCCCTCATGAAGCGTCTGCCCCAGGATGGGGTCCCCATGATGATGTCAACCGGGACCTACGGGTATATCTGGCTGCCCAACCAGTGGGTCTTTCAGCCTCGCCCCACCTATGTCCATGAAGGGGCGGGCTTTTTCAACTGGGCCCACATGAACGTGATCAAGGACCGCCCCATCCGGATCGGGGCCATAAGCTCCAAGGTCTCCCCTGCGTATGTGGATGGGGTAGACGGCCTCGAGGCTTTTTGCAAGGCAACCCCATGGGCCGAGTTCGTGGGGTGCGAGTGGGTCAAGGTGAAGCCCATCTCCCTGGTAAGCGAAGTCCGCCGTTTGGCCAGCAAAAAGCCCGACTACATCTGGATCATGACCAACACCTACCACAGTCTCGGGTGCATTAAAGCCGAGAAAGAGCTGGGGATTCACATTCCCGTGGTCAACTCCACCCATAGCGGTATCGCCATGTGCGCCCTGGCCGCCAAGGACTTTAAGATCCTCGAGGGCCACTACGACACGGGCGCCCTGGATCCCGGGTTGAATCTTGATCTTCCGGGCCCTCAAATCTATAAAAAATATATTGATAAGCTCGGATTAAAGCAACAGTGGTCCCTCATGACCGTTCAAAATATGAATCAAAACACCACGGTTCTGCGAGCATGTGAAAGGGCCATCAAAGCGGTGGGCGCCGATAATTTGACCGGCAAGGCTGTGTACGAAGCCTTCTATTCCGGAACCTTCACCGAAGAGGAACTGCTGGGGTTGTCGCCGGACCAGACCTGGACGAAGGAAAGCCCGTTTTCAGAGAAGGACATAGGCGTCAAGTGCACGACGGTCAAAGACGGGAAACAGGTCCTCGTAAGCGACAAATGGATCCCTGTCCCGCCGGTTCCTAAATGGGTCAAATAAAAAAACAGGTAATATTTAACAATATAACTACCAATAAAACTTTAAGCTAACACCCTCACCCAAACCGTTCGGCTGAGCTCACGTCGAAGCCATCCTCTTCGATGGGGAAGGTCTGGGTGGGGTGAAGGCGGAGATGAGACAGGACCATGCTTGAACTGACAAATGTGGAGATGATGTACAACAATGTCATCCTGGTGCTGAAAGGGATCTCCATGAAAGTTTCCGAGGGGGATGTTGTGGCCCTCCTCGGGGCAAACGGCGCCGGCAAGACCACCACCTTGAAGTGTATCTCGGGTATGGAGCACGTGGAGGAAGGGGATGTTACCGAAGGCCAGATCCTCTTCGAGGGCAGGCGCATCGACCATATGGATCCAACCGAGATCGTGAAACTGGGAATCGTTCAGGTCCTGGAAGGCAGAAGGGTCCTGGAGCACCTTACCGTGGAGCAGAACCTCCTGGTGGGCTCCCACCTCAATCCCGACCTCCAACAGGTGAAGCAGGACCTTGACCTCGTTTACTCCTACTTCCCTGCCATTAAAGCACATAGAAAACAGACCTCCGGATACCTTTCCGGAGGGGAGCAGCAGATGCTGGTTTTGGGTCGGGGCCTTATGGCCCGACCCAAACTGATGCTTCTTGACGAGCCTTCCCTCGGTCTCTCTCCCATTCTAGTTAAAGAGATTTTTCAGATCCTGAAGAGGCTAAACCAAGAGCAGAAGGTCACCATGCTCCTTGTGGAGCAGAATGTCCGTATCGCCCTCTCCATCTCCAGGTACGGCTATATCCTGGAAAACGGCAGGCTGGTCCTTGAAGGAAGTGGACAGGAACTCATGGAGAACGAGGACATCAAAGAGTTTTACCTGGGTCTCAGTCTAAAGGGAGGAAGGAAGAGCTACCGCGAGGTCAAGCATTACAAGCGAAGGAAGAGGTGGCTCGGATAGGTGAGAGCACCTCTATCCCTCGATTCCATAAAGCCAGCGCCCCGCCTCTCAAATCCTGACACTAATCTTTTACTGTACTTAAATTCCTTAAAAAAGTAGAACAAAAGCTGGATCCTGGATTTATAGGCTCAGTCTAAATCTTTATCAAGGATCCAGTATCCAGCATCCAGTATCGTTTTTGTGGACAAACTCCACTCTATAGTTTTAGAATTATTAGCTCAAAAAGTAACTTTCCAATCATTTAACTATAGGAGGCATATCATGTCGTACGAAACACTTCTCGTTGAAAAGGATAATGGCGTCTGCACCATCATCCTCAATCGGCCGGACCGACTCAATGCCATCAATTACCAGCTCGCTACCGAATTGGATAAGGTTCTAACTGAGATAGAGGAAGACGGTGAGGCGAGAACGGTTATTTTGACCGGTGCCGGCCGGGGATTCTGCGCCGGCGCCGATATCAAGGACATGGCTGACCCCAATGCAAAGCGGCTCCCCATAGGCAAGCGCTACACCTTCTTCAACAAACTTGAAGATCTGGAAAAACCGGTCATCGCAGCCATAAACGGCCCATGCAACGGTGGGGGTTTGGAGATCGCCCTCTGCTGTGACTTTCGTATCGCCACTGAGACAGCCAACTTCGGCCTTGGAGAGGTGAAACTGGGAGTTATCCCTGCCGGAGGCGGCACTGCAAGGCTCCCCCGCCTCATCGGTCCCGGCAGGGCCAAGGAGTTCCTCTATTTTGGTAACCGTATCGACGGGAAGGAGGCCCATAACATAGGCCTCGTTAACAGGGTCGTTCCTCCTGATGAGCTGATGCCGGAGGCCAAGAGATGGGCTGCGGAGCTGGCGGAGAGGCCTCCCCTCTCCTTGAAGATGCTCAAGTATTGCGTAAACCTGGGCATGCAGATGGACCTGCTGGGGGCCATCGATTATGAGGGCAGATGCGCTGCTGTGTTGAGAAACACCGAGGACCACAGGGAGGGTGTCATGGCCTTTGTGGAGAAGAGAAAGCCTGTTTTCAAAGGTAGATAGTAAAGCTCCGCCTCAAACCCTGGCCCAGACCTGACACGCAAGGACGTGAGCTTGAAAGCCAACGCCTCATGAACCTGAAGCTTTAATAAGGGACACAATTGCCTCGCGCCAGGGCAGGCCGACAAGTTGAAGGAAATAACACTTCATTATTTGAGGCAAAGAGATGCTGGATGCTAGATGCTCGATGCTGGATAAAGAAAAAGAAATCCTTTTATATCCAGTATCCAGGAACCAGCATCCAGGAACCAGCATCCAGTATCACGGGGCAACTTGATGGAATTATGGGGCTTTACAAAAACTTGACATAAAAATTAAGATTTTAAGCTATGAAGACACCTAGTTAATCCGATAAAGGAGGAGAATGAGGTGGATTTTGAACTCACAGATGAACAGAGAATGCTTAAGGAATCGGCCCGCAAGCTCATGGAGCGGGAGGTGGTCCCGTTTCTTGACCCTTTTCCAGAGGGTCAACCCCTCTCATTTGAAGATCTTCTGGTTCTGTTAAAGAAGCTCATCCCCCTCGGCTATCTGGGAAACACCATTGCCGAGGAGTATGGAGGCGCCGGCCTGGATCCCCTGACCTATGGCCTCCTCATGGAGGAGTTGGATCCTTCCATCTTTGGCCTCACCATGATTACCGGAGCAGCGGCTAAATCCATTGAGGTCATGGGAAATGAAGATCAGAAAAGGCGTTATATTCCCCCCCTATTGTCGGCCGAGAGGATAGGATGCGCGGCCATAACGGAGCCCAATGTGGGCTCCAATACAGCAGCCATCCAGACCAGGGCCGTCCTGGATGGAGACCATTATGTCATCAACGGCTCCAAGATGTGGATCACCAACGGGTCCTTTGCCGATGTATGTATTCTCCTGGCCAGTATCGATCCGGAAAAAGGCTATAAAGGATTAGGCCGTTTCATCGTGGACAAAAAGCTCTCCCCGTGGGAGGCTCGGCCCATCCCCACCATGGGAGATGACGGTAAGATACCGGCTGTGGGAGAACTCATATTTGAGGACTGTCGCGTGCCCAAAGAGAATATTCTTGGAGTTCCCGGAGAGGGCCTGAAGGAGACGTTTATTGAATTCCAGACGGCTCGCTGTCTCGTCGCAATCGGCAGCATCATATTTGCCCAGAGGGCCGTCGATGCCGCCATACGCTATGCCAAAGAGAGGACCCAGTTCGGCAGACCCATCGGGCAGTTCCAACTTATTCAGGACATGATTGCCGACATGGCTGCCCTGACCGATGCGGCAAAGCTTCTGACATATCGGGCCCTGGTACAGGTGGCTAAAGGTGTGCGCTGCGCCAAGGAGACCTCAATGGCCAAGTTCTATGCCACCGAGGCTGCCGTGAAGGTCACCTCCATGGCTATCCAGATCCACGGGGCTTATGGCCTTTCAAAGGAATACCCTGTTGAGCGGCTTTTCAGGGGCGCCAGAATGATGACCATCCCCGATGGAACCACGCAGATACAGAAACTCATCGTGGCCAGAGAACTCCTTGAGATGCAGGCCTTTGTATGAGAGAAGGGGCTCTAATAAAATGACACTCCCATTAGAAGGAATACGTATTGTCGATTCGGCCCACCAGTATCCCGGCCCTTATTGCTCCATGCTTCTGGGAGACATGGGAGCGGAGATACTCAAGGTGGAAAGGCCGGAGGTGGGGGATCCGGCAAGATTCCTTGCTGGATTTTTCCGAAGTATTAATCGCAATAAAAAGAGTCTTACTCTCGACCTGAAGTTTCCGGATGCCAGAGAGATCCTTTATCGTCTTGTGGAGAGATCCGATGTGTTCACCGAGGGTTTTCGACCCGGTGTTGCCCATCGTTTAGGTATCGACTACGAGACCCTGCGAAAGATCAATCCTCGCCTCATCTACTGCTCAATCTCCGGTTATGGGCAAGATGGACCCTATCGGGATCTGCCGGGCCACGACCTGAACTATATGGCCATGGCCGGAATGCTGGAGAGTTTCACGGATGGTGAGGGTAACGTCATCTCGCCGGGTGTGGCCATCGGAGATCTCTCTTCAGGCATGTTTGCAACCATAGGGATTCTTGGTGCACTGATGGCAAGGGAAAAGACAGGTCAGGGTCAGTATATTGACGTCTCCATGTTCGATGGACTTCTCTCATGGATGAGCGCTCAATTTGGGAACTTCTTTGCAAAAGCCCCGTTTACAGCCGGGGATGATGCAGGATATGGAATCTTCCGTGCCGGAGACGGCAAATCTTTTACCATAGGGATCGCTCACGAGGATTGGTTCTGGGATCGGCTCTGCTCTGCCACCGGGCTTGAGGAGTATCAAGGGCTTAATGCGTTGGACAGGAGAGTACGGCGGGAAGAGTTGGTGGAGAAGCTCCGGAATATCTTTGTCCAAAAGCCAATGGCGGAATGGATAGAGATCCTTATGAAGGCTGATGTGCCGGTCGCCCCCATTAAAACCACGGAGGAAGCAACCAAAGACCCGCATGTGAACTTCCGGGAGATGCTCCAGGAGATCTCATTGCGTTCTGGCGAAAAAAATAGGCAGGTGAATTTCCCCATCAAATTCTCTGAGACTCCCGGCACAATCCGGATACCGCCCCCGGAGTTGGGGGAGCATACGGAAGAGATCCTCCGGTGGCTGGGGTATTCAAAAGAGGAGATAGGGAAATTTAAGGATGAAGGGATTATTTGAACAAGGAGGACAGAGATGGATCTTGAATTGACCGATAAAGTGGCTCTCATCACTGGAGCCGGGCAGGGAGTCGGCAAAGAAATAGCAAGGGTTTTGGCCTCTGAAGGCGCCAAAGTAGTCGTGAACGATCTCTTTTCAGATAGGTGTGATGCTGTGGCCAAAGAGATTAAGGATATGAATGGGACAGCTATGGGTATCCAGGCAGATGTGACAGATTTAGGACAGGTAAAGTCCATGGTATCTCGGGCCTCTGAAACCTTTGGTCCTGTAGATATCTTAGTAAATAACGCCGGAATACCGCCCGAAGTGTACACCGGAAATGTGGGCTATAAAGACTTTTCCGGAGAATCATATGAGTCCTGGAAAAAAGTGATCGACTTAAACCTTTATGGATGTTTTTATTGCACCCACTCTGTTTTGGGGTCCATGATCGAAAGGCAGGAGGGAAAGATAATAAGCATCATTTCCGAAGCCGGCCGTATTGGAGAGCGCTTCCTTGCCGTATATTCCGGTGCAAAGGCAGGTATTTTGGGATTCAGCAAGGCATTGGCCAGGGAAGTGGGGCGTTACCGCATCAATGTGAACTGTATCGCCATAGGTGCCACAGCCCATGAAGGAACCAAGCCATTCATGGATCCGGAGGCTACACCTGAAACTGATCCGAATCTCAACAAGACCCTGAAAGTCTATCCCATAGGAAGGGGGCTTGGGCGGATCGGACGGCCTTCAGATGCAGCCGCTGCCGTTTCTTTTCTCGTCTCTTCAAAGGCAGTCTTCATCACCGGGCAGTGCTTGAGCGTGAGTGGCGGATTCTCAATGGTGAGTTAACTCTATAGTTGCATTAGATATAACACTAAATCGATGTTGTCTCGACGAAAAACCTTGCTGTCATTGGCTGATCCTTGATACTGGTTTCTGGATACTGGATGTTTATCGATTCCACTCTTGATGGCATGCGGGTTATCAAGCATCCAGCATCGGCCCAGTAAAGGCAACTGTCTCAAGCATATCTACAATGGCAGTTTAATCGATTTTATGCATCGTTAGGGTTAAGATAGGATAGAAGAGTGAAATGGCTGATACGGTGTAAATCAAGAGTGTGTGGAGGGGTTGCGAATTGAGGAATTGAGGGACTAAAATGGAATAATTTCATTGTTAAGAGACTAAAGAAGGAGATATTGATATGGATTTTGGACTGACCGAAGAGCAGAGGATTCTGAAAGTCAATGCAAGACGTTTCGTTGAGAAGGAGATCGCTCCTTATGTTGAGGAACAGGAGAAAAAGGGCCCTATGGATCGTGAGACAGCGGGTCAATTCCTGAAAAAATTGATCTCCATCGGCTACACTATCGGCCCCTTTCCCATCGAATGGGGAGGGAGCGGACTCGATGAACTGAGCCACGGGATCATGGTGGAGGAGTTATGGCGGGTCTGGCCCGCCCTTGGCGTCATGGCTCTGGTGCACCCCGCACCGGCAGGATGGGCCATGGTCGCCGAAGATGAAGGAATCATAGAGCGATTCATCACATCTAACCTTCAGGGCGACAAGATCGGCTGTGGCGCCATCACCGAACCTAATGTGGGCTCCAATCCCCGTGAGATTCAGACCACTGCCGTGAGAGAGGGAGACTACTATATCCTAAACGGTACCAAGATCTGGATCACAAATGGGAGTGTTGCCGACCTGGTGAGCTGCGTTTGCAAGATCAAGGATGAGCCGGCTCTGAACATCCTCATCGTCGAGAAGGAGGTCTCTCCTTTCAGGACACGAGAACTCAACAAGCTTGGGCTAAAGGCCTGCCCCACGAGCGAGCTGCACTTCGAGGACTGCAAAGTCCCTGTCTCAAACCGGGTGGGGGTGCCGGGATCCGGGCTCAGGCAGACCCTCAAGCGATTTGAAAGTGCCCGGGCCACCCTTGCCGTGGGTTCGGTGGGCATAGCCCAGGCCTCCCTGGAGGCAGCCATCAAATACGCGGGAGAGCGAAAGCAGTGGGGAAAGACCCTCTCCGGCCACCAGACGATCCAGCATATGATCGCCGAGATGGAGACCCTCACAGAGGCATCCCGATTCATGGCGTACAGGGCCTTTTACATGATCGACCAGGGCGTAAGGGCCGCAAAGGAATGTTCCATGGCCAAGTATTACTGCTGCGAGAGCGCGGTGAAAGTGGCATCCATGGCATTACAGGTCCATGGGGCTTACGGTCTTTCCAATGAGTTTCCCGTGGAGCGTTACTTCAGGGATGCAAGAACCATGACTATCCCGGACGGAACTTCAGAGATCCAGAAGATGATCGTGGCCAGAGAGACCCTTGGTGTGAGTGCCTTTTAAGAGGAATCTTTCATGACTGAAAAACCTTCGTATCGAAGAATTGGAGCAGAGACTGAAGGAGTTAGAGGTTCAATTGGGCGAACTCGAGAAATCCACTAGCTATTCAAAAAATCAGAGAGAAAAGAGAAAAGAGAAAAACGACATCTTTAAGGAGATTATCACGAACGACAAAAAGATGTTGTCGATTTTTAAATACATCAAAACCATCGCACCAACATCTCAACTAGTTCTGATAACAGGCGAAACGGGTGTGGGAAAGGAGTTGATCGCCAGAGCCATACACAAACTGAGTGGCCTCAAAGGTGATTTTATACCTGTTAATGTATCCGGATTAGACGATAATGTTTTTTCAGACACCCTTTTCGGCCATGTCAAGGGGGCATTTACCGGCGCAGAAGGAGTGCGCCGCGGATTGATTGAAAAGGCATCGGGTGGCACCCTCTTATTGGACGAGATAGGAGATCTGCATCCAGCCTCACAGACAAAATTGTTGAGGGTTCTACAAGAGGGCGAGTACCTGCCATTAGGTCAGGATGAACCCAGGAGAGCGGATAGCCGCATTATCTCCACCACCAATAAAGACCTCTGGGCCCTTCAAAGGGCAGGTATGTTTCGAGAAGACCTCAACTTTAGACTCAGAACCCATCATATTCATATTCCACCTCTGCGTGAACGCATAAACGATATCGACATTCTGCTGGATCACTTCTTAACGATATCGGCACGCTCCCTAAAAAAGAAAAAACCCATAATTCTGGAAGAATTACCCGTCTTGCTTAAAAAATACACTTTCCCCGGCAATGTGAGAGAATTGCAGGCCATGGTCTTTGATGCAGTAACCAGACAAGATTCCAAGACACTCTCTTTAGACACCTTCAAGTCCTACATCGACCATAACAGGGAATACAGGGTTCTACCCACTGAACCGGTAGGTGAAAAGACCGCCATCTTCACCTCTTGTACAGAATTGCCATCCATAAAGGAAGCTACACAGTTGCTGGTAGACGAAGCAATGAAGCGGGCCAATGGCAGCCAATCGGTTGCCGCTAAAATGCTAGGCATCTCCCAGCAGGCTCTGAGTAAACGCCTCAAGGGTAAGCACGCAAAAACGTAGAGTACGAAGCCACCATAGAAATTATTCCATATTCAAGATGTTGTTTCCTTGTTTTTGGTGGCTATCTTGTATCTCCACAACTCTGGTTGTATTCACAACTTTCATTTCACCTGCCATATCTTATTGTGATTGCGTAGTTTCATGCTGAAATATCCAAAAATCTACAACTTAAATTGTGGATTTTTTTCTGCATCGATTTTCTCTTTTTATTGAAAACATTAGCATTTTCAGAAGGTTATGCGAACATTACCCTTTTGGTACACCTTTTGCTTTATTGATATTCTTAAAGAAGAGAGAGGGAAAATAGTTGAAAAACTCCCCAATGAAACCCATAAACATACTCGTTAACCCAATACTATTTTAAGGGATCTCAACATGTGGGACTAGGATATAATGAAGATTACGGGAATCTTATAGTCATAGAGGTTGATTATGGATCGGTTCAGTAAACATGATGTAAGGGATATAATTGATATGCTTGAGAGCCAACTTATCATTATCCCTAATATGAATAAGATAGAAAAAATGAAAATGGTAAGCAGAATTAGAAAGCAAAGCTATTGGCTTTTAGCATTCAGAAACCCGACTTCTGAGAGAATCCTAAAAAAACTGGAGGCGAGACTTTCTGATCTGTTTTCTGTTTGCACGTATGGTTTTCCGGACAAACTCAAAGAACTTTTAGAGTTGAAGATAAAATTGGCACAACTGAAAAGAGATAACTTGAACACATCTTCCAGACTGGAAAATGTAAATATTCCAGCATGAAATAAAAAATATCCCTTCCATGTTAACAAAATATCAAAACAAAAACGGTTAAAAAGTGGCGTACTTTTGTCTTGCAATGAAGCAATATGGAATAATGCTTTACATCTATACCAAGAACCATTAACAAGTATAATAACTATCCGTTGAGCATTTTCATTCAATTGAGGTAATGCCGTATTTATAATGGGAGGTATGAGAGATGGAAGAGGTAACCACATCGGTCGGAGGCGAAATATCGCAATCTATCATTGATTTTCTTATCCTTAACATCCCCATCTTTTCCAGATTAAGGAATGACGAACTAAGAAATGTTAAAAAATACTTTAACCTCCTTGAACTCATTCCCGGAGAAACTGTTTTTGAAGAAGGAGATAATGGAGATTATGTATGTTTCGTGGTAGAAGGGTCATTGGATGTTCTGAAAAAAACAGGGGAAGGCGAGAGCGTTGTCATATCAACGTTAAAAAAAGGGGGTTCAATTGGTGAAATGGCTGTCATTGACCAACTTCCCAGGTCAGCCACGGTAAAAGCCATTACAAAAACAACGTTGCTCACATTATCACAAGAGAAGCTCAATTATATATTAGCAGAACACTCAGGCATAGGCGTCAAAATTCTCAAAGGTATTGCTCGGTTACTGAGCATGAATCTTCGTAAAACCTCAAGTAGGCTTGCAGATTATATGTTGCCACTGAGTTAACCCTAACGATGCATAAAATCGATTAAACTGCCGTTGCAGATATGCTTGAGACCGTTGCTTTTACTGGGCCGATGCTGGATACTGGATGCTTGATGCTTGATAACCTTCATGCCATCAGGAGTGGAATCCATAAACATCCAGTATCCAGAAACCAGTATCAAGGATCATCCAATTTCCAGCACCTCCCCCGCCAACAGCTCTATGTACTCTTCCTCATCCATACCCAGGATCTCTTTACAAACATAGTCGGTATGCTCACCAATGCGGGGAGCGGGTCTGCTGAGTCTGCCAGGCGTTTCGGATAGTTTGTAGGCGATGCCATCATAGGCACTCTGACCTGTTTCAGAGTGATTCAGATAGACATAGTAGCCCCTGGCTTTTAAATGTGGGTCGTGCACAAGAATATCTTCACCATCCTGAACCAAACCCGCGGGTACTCCTGCCTGTTGCATCAACATCATCACCTCTTCCGGATTTCTCTGTCTCATCCACTCTTCAATCAACCGATCCAGTTCATCTTCGTTCTCTTTCCTGGCTGGTAAACTAGAAAATTTGGGATCCTCTGTCCACTGGGGGTTACCAATAACTTCACAGAAGGCTCCCCATTGCTCGTCGGTGAAAACCGTAATGACGCACCAGCGGTCATTCTTTTTTCCCGGTTCGGGTCCGAGGCGAGTGTAATAGGTGCATTCCCTGTCCTCCCCTTTGCACCGATAGCACCCATGGGGAGCTGCATGAGGAATACGATTGCCGTTTCTCTCTTGAACACGGCCATTGACGGTATAATCTAGGATGGCTGTTTCCAGGATGGTTGTGGCTGAAGCAAACTGGGCCATGACGATGTGCATGCCTTTCCCTGTCTTTTTACGTCGACGTAAGGCGGCTATAATCGCGATGGCCAGTTGCCCTGGATTGACCACATAATCTGTATAGTTGGTTCCTGTGCCCACTGGAGGGCGATGGGAAAAACCCGACATATAACTGAGGCCCCCCAGAGGGGTGATGGTTTGGCCGAAACCAGCCCTGTTCCTGTGAGGTCCAATGAGCCCCTGCATGGGCTGATCCACCCAGATGAGATCCGGCTTACTTTTGGCATAGTCTTCGTAGTTGAGACCCAGCCTGTCTTTCATTCGAGGTGAGAAGTTCTCAACCACCACATCGCTTACCATGATGAGCCTGTCGTAGACCTCCTTGGCACGGGGGTGAGCAAGGTTTAGGCCTAAGCAAAGCTTTGAGCTATTCATGTTGTTGAACCACCCGCCCACATTCACACTTTCTTGCTCTTTACCTGGAGTCAATGGGCTGGCGATCCTGATGCCATCAGGATGAGTGGCAGACTCCATCTTAATCACCTCTGCACCATGGTCAGCCAAGGTCTTTGTGGCCACGGGTCCTGCGGCAAACCACGAGAAATCACAAACCCTGATTCCTTCAAAAGGTAACCGACTCTGTTCCATGATCTTCTCCTATATGGCTCCTTGCTGTTTCAGCCTCAACAGTTGCTCTTTAGACAATCCCATCTCTTTTTCAAAGATCTCAACGTTATGTTCTCCAATGAGGGGTGCCCGTCTCCATATGCGCCATGGAGTCTCCGAAAGATGATAATAGGGTGGACCCGGATACTTGAGGGTCATACCAAGCTCTGGATGTTCCACATCTGTAAAAAAATTTAAGGCCGCCAGCTGGGGGCTCTCAACAAGATCCTTAACGTGCTGTATGGGGACCATCATGATGCGCCTTTCAGATGCTTCATCGTAGATCTGATGTTTGGTCTTGCCACTTAGAAAGGTTTTGAGCAGCCCATGAATATGGCCAAACTGCTCAAGGCGGGCCATAAGACGGGGTGGATCGTTAGCAAGCGCAACAAGCTCTCTGAAATTCATGATGAGTTCCCACACCTCATTCCATTTGGGATCTTTAAGATCACCAGCCATACCCTCACTGTCCATCCAATCAACGATAACGTCCCAGCCAGCTCCGAAACCGGCTACAACAAAAGATAAGACATGTCCGTCTTTACATTGGTAGATACCGATACCTGGTACAACAGCCTCCTCCCTCCCCATCCGTTTCCTTATCTCCTTCCGCATATCATAATGTTGCATGGCCGTTTCCATGGCAATAAGCACCGACTCTTGGAGGGAGACATCCACTTGCTGTCCTTCACCGGTAAACTCCCTGGCATATAAGGCAATCATCGAACCCACCGTAGCCTGTGTGGAGGCCGAGTGGTAGGCCTGGGAACAGCCGAGCTTATGTGGCGGGTCTTCGGGAAATCCGGCCAGATACATCAGACCCCCCATTGCCTGGGCCACCATGTCTGATCCCATATAATCCCTGAACGGTCCGGTCTGACCAAAGGGCGTTATAGAAGTGAGGATCAATTTGGGGTTCACTTCTTTTAGGACCGAGTAACCCAGTCCCATCTCATCAAGATATCCCGGGGGGAAAGTCTCCACTACCACATCAGCGGTCTCAACGAGCTTTTTAAAAAGTTCCCTACCGTCAGCATTATCCAAATTGAGGGTTACGCCTCGCTTACTGGTATTAAATTGAAACCAATATAGACTCTTTTCAGGGTCGGGTTCATCGTGAACAAATGGACCAAGGTTCCGCATGGGATGCCCTCCAGGGGGCTCGATACGAAGTACGTCTGCCCCCAGATCGGCCATGAGTTTGGCACAGTAGACCCCCTTCTCATCAGAAAGGTCCAGGACCCGAATATCACTTAGCAATGCCTCATTCTCATTCACCCTGATGACCTCCTATCTCTCTGCTTATCTCCCTTTGAATACGGGTTCTCGTTTCTCAACAAAAGCCATGGCCCCTTCCCGGTGGTCCTCTGTGGAGAAGCAGAAACGCATGGCAAAGGAATGCCATTGCTTCCATTCCTCAACAGGCATCTTGAGGCCTCTACGAATACCCTCTTTTGCGAGTTTTACTGCAATGGGGGGTTTATTGGCAATCTTGGCTGCCAGTTCCATCGTTGCCGGCATTAACTCATCATGGGGTACCACCTTGTTCACCAGACCGATCTTCTCGGCCTCCGCTGCATCGATGATGTCAGTGGTCAGGATGAGTTCGTAGGCCTTGGCTAACCCCACTAGTCTGGGCAACATCAACTGCGCCTCATCAGGTATGAGGCCTACCCTGAGGAATACTTCACCAAACCTTGCTTTCTCTGATGCTACTCGCATATCACACATGAGGGTAATATCACACCCGTACCCAACGGCTGCCCCATTAACTGCCGCAATGGTGGCTTTATTGATGGTCAAGAGTGGTGATCCGCCCCCCTCAAGGGTCTCTCCTTGAAGATACCTTAATTGGGAATCCCTATAACTGCCCTCTTCATCTTCAACAGAGTGTTCACCCCCCAGGAATATACTCTTTACATCATCTCCCGCACAAAAACCCTTACCCGCTCCTGTTATAACAATCACCCTTACATGATCATCTTCATTAGCCCCTTTTAGGGCTTGTGCTAACTCTTCATGTGTCTTGAAGGTCAGGGCATTCATGGCCTCTGGCCGGTTTAAGGTGATAACAGCAATATGGTCTTCTAACTTATAAATAATCTCCTGGTACGCCATTTTATCTCCCTCCTTTTTCTAAAGTTCCATCAAACGGACAGCCTCATCAACGGCCGATGCACAGTCATCAGCAAAACCCTCTGCTCCGATCTCATCCGCCAGTTTCCGTGTAACCGGAGCCCCACCAACCATCACTTTGACCTTATCCTTCATCCCCGCCTCTTCGATAGCACGAATAACCGTTGAAAAGTAGGGGATGGTTGTGGTTAGGAGGCCCGACATGGCTACAATATTGGCATTCTGTTCCCGAGCATTACTGACGAATGCTTCTGCGGATACATCGACCCCTACATCGATTACTTCAAAACCGTTGCTCCTTAGCATGAGTCCCACAAGATTTTTACCGATATCATGAAGGTCACCTTCCACGGTACCAAGGACCACCGTTCCCTTCTTATGGATATCTGTACCGGCAAGGTGTGGTTTCAGTTCCTCCACTCCGTGGTTCATGGCTCGCGTTGAGATTAATATCTCGGGTAGATATACCTGACCGTCTTTGAATAATTCACCGAGGGCCTGTACACCGGGAACCAGTCCCTTATCCAGTATGTCAGTGGCTGATACGCCACTATCAAGTGCCTCCTTCACGGTCTTGACCACCTGCTTATGGTCGCCAGCCAGAACGGCCTTACTCAGGATTTCGAAATACTCCGCCATTTCTCCCCTCCTATCTCCTAATCAGTTACACCGAGTGCAAACTATAAATATGCTCTGCTCATTAATTCAAATTAAGGGTTTTACCCTCTCCAGTTCTTAATCCAGTGGTGCAAAAGGCTGGTACTTAGCCATAAAGCGCTCGCGCCCCACTTCTGGGTTCACTGAGCATCGCGTTCCAATACCGTTCCAAAGGCTCTTGAGACAATTGTAACAGAACACGCAATGTCGAATCTCGTCAAATCGCCCTTCCCGGGCTTTTTTTGGCCAATCCGGATCTGCCAGCAGGCCCCGCGACAGTGAAACCACGTCAACCCTGTTTTCTTGAACTATCTTTTCAGCAAATTCAGGATCATGGAAGTTGGGGCAGATGACCGGAATGTCCACCACCTTCTTGATGGCCTCAGCCTCGGGTAGGATGATCCCTTCCTTCTCGGGAAAGAGGTTCTTAAAAGCCTCCTGTCTCCCGGAAGAGAGGTGAATGTAATCCAGCCCGGCCTTTGCCAGGGTGGGAACCAATTCCAGGTTGTCCTGAAGGGTGAGCCCCCCCTCAACGTGTTCATCCCCACTAATCCGGAAGCCCAACACGAATTTTTGCCCGGCCTTTTCTCTCGTTTTTCGGATGAGGTTCAGGGGTAAGGTGAGACGTTTCTCAAAGGACCCACCATAGATGTCCTCCCTTTTGTTGACCAACGGGGATATAAAATCCGCCAGCAGGTAGCCGTGGGCTCCGTGAATCTCGATGCCGTCAAAACCCGCTCTCTTGATCCTCATGGCAGCTGAAACGAAGTCCTTTTCCAGCTCCAACACTTCTTCGGTGGTCAATTCCCTGGGAGTAGCTCCCTTCATTCCTTCGAAGTGATGCAAGCCCCGGGGGGTGCTCTCTTCCGGAACGAAAAAAGGCAGCGGTGAAGGGGCCACCAGTTCCGTCCCCGTCACCTTTGGGCTGGTCTGTCGGCCTAGGCCTAGGCTCAGTTGAACAACGACTTTTGCACCATAGTGTTGGATGGCATCCGCCAGGTCTTTCATCAGCACCATCCAGTTGGCAGTATGGAAGCTGATAATAGGCACCCCCGATCTCCAGTGCTTGAGGGTGCAGAGGCTGTGCTCTATGATGATGAGCCCCGCACCCCCTTTTGCCCTTGCAGTGTAGTGGCAGATGGTCTGATCTGTTATTGAGCCATCGGCTCCGGCAGTGCCCATACCGGTTGGTGCGAAAGCGATTCTGTTCTTCACCTCCAGATGCCCTATATTTAAGGGTTCAAACAGCTTGGTCAGTTTTCTGTGGCCGACTGAATTCATATCTCCTCCAATGTAATCCTCAAGTGGTGAAAAAAAGATTGTCCGTGAAATATTGAAATGTTGATTTGAAAAGGAATATTCATAATTTATGAGTATTTTTGTTTCTATGTCAAGATGGATTTCCCATAATAATACGCAACCATTTTCCCATAACCCATTATTCCCTGGCCCAGACCTGATTTCCCGGATTTGAGTACCAAGGCTTCCTTTACCTAGATATTACAATGAAAGCACCCTGTAACATGTAAGTAGCGCCTCCCGATCCCGTCCCGGTCTCGGGACGGGGAGGGCGGGCCATGATTCCAGTATTCCAACATTCTCCCGCTGGAAGCGGGATGAACGAAGCGAACTAACTTGGATCGGATCACGATTATTGTGGTAGAGTTGTCTGAAGTGATAATCAAGGCAGAAGGGGTTTCACCGTTATGCCTCCGTCCACTACGATAGTCTGTCCTGTAACATAGTCCGCATAATCTGAGGCCAGGTAGATGGCCGCCCCTTCAATGTCTTCTGGCTTTCCTCGACGACCCAGAGGTACATATTCGATAATTTCTTGTTCTATTTCCGGGGTTACCCACTGGGATGTGCCGGGTGTATCTATGATGCCGGGTGCGATGGCATTGACCCTGATCCGGTGAGGAGCCAGTTCCATAGCGAGTGACTGGGTGAAGCTTATGATCCCGGCTTTTGCTGCACCATATGCCGCAGTGCCGGGTGCCCCGGAGAGGGCATCCACAGATGAGATATTGATAATGCTGCCTTTCGTCTTCTTCTCCATCATCACTGCAGAGACAGCCTTGCTGCACAGGAATGTGGTCTTCAGGTTTGCCCGAATGATGGCATCCCATCCTTTCTCGCTTATGGACGCAACCTCGGATATGAACATGCCGCCAGCATTGTTCACCAGAATGTCAATATGACCAAATTCATCCAAGGTCTTCTTTACGATTTCGTCCACCTGCTCCTGTTCTCGAACATCCGACAGCACAACTATGGACTTTCTTCCCCTACTACGAATCTCAGCTGCAGTGGCTTCCGCTGACTCCGCATCCCTCTCAGCAATGACTATATCGGCTCCCATATCAGCAAAACCCAGGGCTATCCCTCGACCTATTCCCATACCACTCCCCGTTACAATCGCTACCTTATCAATGAGACTAAATCTCCCTGCTTCCAATTTCAAACTCCTTTCCATGAATCGAAACTCTATATCGACATTTTTCCATTTACACTACAACACCCTTTCTCCTCCATACCATTTTTCCACTTTACCTTATTATCCAATCATCAAATTCAATAATGTCCCTCCTTACATCACCACGGAATCCATTGACCAGCAATGGTGCGCACTTTGGTGTTCAGGGATGTCGCTCTTCTTGCAGAGGGGGTGGGGATGTAAACCAGAAAAGCGGAGCTATAATGACCAGTACCGTGAGGACTCCAAGGAACGCCATATGGTAGCTTGCGGTCACATCGAAGACCTTTCCACTAATCCAGGTGCCTGCCCCTCCCCCAAAACCGGCTGAAAAAGCCAGAAAACCGTAAATTCTTCCAAAATGAGCGCCCTGAAAAAGATCGGCTGCCCGTGCGGGAAAGATGGGTGCAATGGCTCCATATCCCAGGCCAAAGAGAACAGCATACCCATATAGCAGAACTTCCAGGCCGGGTCGAACACTCATGAGATTGAGCACACCCAGAAAGGCGCATCCGGCACCTATGGTGAAGGCCTTTTCACGGCCTATCCGATCGGAGAGATAGCCGAACAGGATCTTTCCCACCGAGCCCATGATTCCCACAAGACCGAAGAAAAAAGCCCCTATTTCCGGCGAGAAGCCTCTGTCCGTCACGTGGGCTACCTGATGAATCAGTGTTCCTTGAATGGCCATGGGCGTAAAGAAAAAGGTTATAAAAAGAAGCCAGAATCGGCGGGTCTTCAACGTGCTGCCCAGGGTCCAATCCTTCGTTTCGTTTTCTGGATTGAGAGCAGTTGGCTGTTCTTCTTTTAAACGATTTTCATTCTTTTGAGGAATTTTCCCCCCATCCGTTAGTTCTCCTACTTCCGCAGGGTTCCTTCTCTGAAATACTGCGTTGAGGGGGATAACGATGATCAAAACAATGGCGGCAAGCACACAATAGGCGGCTCGCCATCCGAACCGAGAAATGACGGATTGGGTGATGGGAACGATGATCTGCATCCCCACCCCGATCCCTGACATTGCCATCCCCAGGGCGAGTCCCCTTTTTTTCACGAACCAATTGGGTATGATGATGCCGTGCGTGAGAAATCCCATGGAGCAGATCCCCACGGCCGTGACCACCCCGTAGAGGAGATAGAGCTGATATAGGGCCTGGACCCTGCTCGAGGCCACGAGGCCAACCACAACCAGTATTGAACCCAGGGGAATGACCCTCCTCGCCCCAAATCGATCGATGAGGGAACCGATGACAATGGCCACCAAGGAGTGAACCACCATGAACGTAGAGAAGACCCCGGCGGAGGCGGCTCGCCCCCAACCGAACTCTTTCAAGATGGCCAGGAAAAAAACCGAAAACGAATACCAGATACCGAATGTTATGGCCAGGTTGACAAAAGAGATACCGATAATCGTCCAGCCGTAGTAAACGCCATGTTTTTCCACAAGATGATTGCCTATCATCTCCGCCCTCCGCTACTGGAGGTTATTCGTACTGTATCGGTGCACGGCTGCAAGGGACTTAACTGCCCTCTCTCCCGATGGGTAAACAGGTATTTTATGCGATTCTAACCATTCAACCGGTGTCATATCCTGCCGCGTGCTCTCCATCGGCCAGACTGCGAGGGGTTTTTTCTTCTCTCTTGCCATCAAAAACGGTTCCAATATCAAATCCGGCGACTCCATAGCGCTTAATTCGATTTCAATCGCCAGGCAGTCAACATTGTCGTCCTCGGTCATGGCCTCCATCAGGATCTTGTATACCTTCCTGGGTCCGTTGAACTGGGTTGACACCCCCAGATCAAAAGGGTTGGGGTTAATAGTCCATGGAGGGGCGATTGTTTGGACTTTGTCGTATGTCTCCGGGCTGACATCGGCGAGTGAAAGACCATGTAACTGGCATTCATCAGTCGTTATAACGCCCTCTCCGCCCGGATAAGCGGCTATGACGATCCGATTCCCGTTCAATTTCAAGGGAGTGAAACACTCAAATGCTTTGGCAAAATCAAAGAATTCTTCTATAGTCTGGGCACGAATGGCTCCGGCCTGTCTCAAGGCCGAATCAAACACGGCGTCACTTCCCCTGGCTATCACCCCGGTATGGGAAGACGCGGCCTTGGCTGCGGCCGGGGTACGCCCGGATTTCAGGACCACCACAGGTTTTCTCCTTGAGATCTCCTTCAGGGTTTGGAAGAATGCCCTGCCATCCCCCTCAACGCTTTCAAGATGCATGGCTATGACCTTCGTTTCCGGATCATCCCCCAGATACTCCAGGGCCTCAACTTCATTGACATCCATCTTGTTGCCCAGATCGATAAGCTTGTTGATCCCAAGATGGAAATTGAGGAGAAGCCAATTGAGCCTGGGTTCATAAAGACCGGACTGGAAAATAAAAGATGCTCCCCCCTGCGTCAGGATTTCATGGGGAGAAAATCCGATGGCAAGATTATAGCGCGAGTTGATGGGACTCAGGGAGTTGGGTCCGATGGCCCTTATGCCATTCTCTTTCAGCAATCGAGCGATTTCGGTTTGAAGCTTTTTCCCGTCTTGACCTGCTTCAGAGAATCCCCCTGCCACCACCACAACACTCTTGACACGCTTCTCAACACAGTCCTTAATGACATCTAAAGCTGAAGTGGCGGGGACGCCACAGATGACGAGATCTATCTCATCTTCAACGGCCTGCAGATTGGGATAGGCCTTCAATCCCATGAGATCCGGAACACCCGGATTGATAGGGTAAACCCTACCAGCAAACTGGAGTTTAATGAGGTTTGCAAGCAGGTTGTGACTTATCTTAAGAGGATTCCTCGAAGCCCCTACCACGGCGATGCTGGCCGGGTTGAAGAAGGAATCCAGGAAATGTGGCTGACGTTTCATTTTAATCCTCCGTCTATAATAATTTCAACAGCGCATCATGGCCTTTGCCTGCGCTGCTCAGATATGCTCAGAATTAAGTGTCCAAAATTTTTATACTAATGGAAAAGGCAGGGTGCGTCAATGCTGCAGAAAATAAAAATAGTAGATTGCCCGTTACCCCACTCTTACCCTATACCCGTATCCCTGTGAAATTGTATTCTTTGATGATGGAACAATTTGAATTATTACTTCAGATGAGATATGGTGGGCCTGATTGCTGAGCCCTGAAATATTTAAAAACCATAAACAGTTACGGAGGATGTATGTATGGGGAAACACATGAACATGGGGAACCTGTTGACTCGGCGGGCCTTGATCGATCCGGACAGAGAGGGGCTGGTTTGCGAGAACCTTCGTTTAACATTTCAGGAAATGAACGAGCGGGCCAATCGTCTTGCCCATGCCATGACGTCGTTGGGGATTAAACGCGGGGATCGGGTGGGGATTCTGGCCCTGAATGAGCCTGAGTATTACGATATGTATTTCGGCCTGGGCAAGATAGGGGCTATCCTGGTGCCCATCAACTGGCGGCTGGCAGGGCCGGAGATGCAATATATTCTGTCCGATTGCGGAGCCGATGTCTTTGTGTTCGGGCCTGAGTACTTTGATATCGTGGACTCCTTCCGTAAAGAGATTCCGGCCCAGACCTTGATCGCCATCTCCCATGACCCGCCGGAGTGGGCCAAATCTTATCAGGATCTGGTGGGAACGGCTTCCGCCGAAGAGCCCGATTTGACTGGTGAGGACGATGACACCCTGACCATCCTTTACACTTCCGGGACCACCGGTCGGCCCAAGGGCGCTGAGCTGACCCACACCTATTACTTCTATAGCAACCTCAACCTGACGACGGCGCTTCGTGAAGTGGGGAATACGTTATTAATCGCCTTGCCCCTGTTCCATATCGGCGCATTGGCTGGAGTCCCATGGTGTGTCCATATCGGATCCAAGGTTGTCCTGATTAAGACCTTCGAGGCCGAGCGTTTCCTGGAACTCATCCAGGAAGAAAGGGTCACCGGTTTCGGCTCTGTGCCTTCCCTTTTGATGCTCCTCAAAGAAGTACCGGATTTCGAAAAATATGACTGGAGCTCGGTGCAGCTCATCATGGTCTACGCCGCGCCGGTTCCGGTCAGTCTGCTCAAGGAATACGAAGAATCTCTCATCCAGGTACGTCAGCTTTACGGCATGACCGAAGCCAACACGGGGACGGTCCTGGACGCCGACCACGCCCGTTCCAAAATAGGCTCATGCGGTAAGCCGTACATGCACACCCAGGTGCGGTTGGTGGACGCTGAGGGCAAAGACGTGGGGCCCGACGAGCCGGGTGAAGTGTTGATGAAGGGGCCCAACATGATGAAAGGCTACTGGAACCGACCGGAGGACACGGCTGCCACCATTATTGACGGCTGGCTCCATTCCGGGGACATGGCCACCATGGACGAAGACGGCTTTATCTATATCATGGACCGTAAAAAGGACATGATCATCTCCGGTGGCGAGAATATCTACCCCGCCGAGATCGAGGACGCGCTCCTGGGCCACCCGGCCATCTCGGACGTGGCCGTCATCGGCTATCCACACGAAAAATGGGGAGAGGCTGTCAAGGCCGTGGTGGTACTCAAAGATGGCCAGGAGTTGACCGAGGAAAGCCTCATCAACTGGTGCCAGGGCCGGATAGGCCGCTATAAGATCCCCAAGGCCGTGGTCTTCACGGATGAAATCCCCAGGAACCCCACCGGCAAAATCCTCAAGCGCCTATTAAGAGAGCAGTTCAATGAGGTTTAAATATGGAGAAGACGGAGAGGGATAAGGAGATGGCAGGGGCTTCAGCTATCAATGAATTGGACGCCATTTTCCATCCACTAAAACCCCCTTATCAAAACATTTCAACCCTGTTTATTGAGATCGGGTCATTTCGCCGGCCATCGAAACTCACCAGCACCAGCTTGGTCTCTTGATTCCAAAGGCCAACGGGTGCCCCGGAGTAAACGGCTCTCACATGACCTTGTGAGACATCGGCGTAAATGTGCTTGTGCCCCAAAGCGATATAATCCCAACCAGAATCACTAATCTCTTGGGCGTAGATGGGAGATGAGCGGCCCCCTGATTCATCCTGGGTATAAAAAAAACCATGGGCCATGGCCACATGCCATGCCCCGCCATTCCTGTCCGGGATGCCTTCAAGGGGTTGAAAATCAGGGGTGTGTTCCACCATGGCCCGTCCCCAAATAACGACGGGGATGTCCGGGATCTCCAAGATCTCTCCATCGGGCTGTTTAATGATATAGGGAGATAAATCCCTGTCCTCCCAATTGGGCATATGATAGGTCTCCGCGTCCCCAAGGGCGTCATGATTGCCCGGGATGATCACCACCGGAGGGATCAGTTGAGCCAGGATGTCTATGGCCTTGGAGATGGCTTCTTGGGGAGGATGATAGATATCGAATAGGTCGCCGGAGATAAGAACAAGGTCAACCTGAAGCGTATTGGCTGTCTTAACAGTGGCCTCAAGAACATGAAAAGGATTCATGGACTGTTTCATGTCCTCTTTTACAGGCTCTTCGAACGACTCTGGCAGATGGATGTCCGATGTATGTAGGATCGATACCGGATCATAATTTCTCCGGTTTTGAATCAGATGCACGCGATTGTTTCCTTTCCTATGTCAAACCTTTTCTCTATTTTCCGGATGAGGCATTTTAGCCACGCTCCAATAGCTCTATGAGTACTTCGTCCGGGGCCTTGATGAAGGCTATTTTAGTCCTGCCGCCGATATCCGTAAGGTCCATGGTAAACTCTACCCCGTTATTCTTCAGCTCTACAACCTTCTGCTCCAGGTTATCGCAGCGCAAGCCGAAGTGTATGAGACCGAATTGAGGGTCGGCGCTGCCCGGTTTAGGGTTTTCCCCTTCCGCGGTATCGGAAATGAGGAGTGTCATTCCGTTTATATCCATGCCGACAATCGACATTCCCCTGAGTTCCCTGGAGAACTTCTGTTCAGCGTTGAAATTTTTTTCATAAAAACTGATGGTCTTGTCCAGATCGCTGGCTTTAAGATGAACATGGTCATAGTTCCAACTCATTTTAGGTCTCCTCTCCCAATTTTCTCTTTATCCCTGATAAATCCCTTTTTTGTCAATAATTCTCCAAGGTGTGACAAAAAAACGGCTTCTTCTCCATGGGCTTTACTGGCTTCAAAGGGGCATTTTCCTGTAAGGCAATCGGTAAAAATACAAAGTACGTCACCTGATTCATTTTTTACCAGGGCCTGTTGGTATTTTTCGCATACTGCAAATTGTTTATAACCTTGGTTCATGGCCATCTGTTTTAGCGTTATATCAGTGGCCAAAATACTCCTATCCAAAATAATACCATTAAAGTACCCTTGTAGTTTTTCCACATTAGCAGTAAGCCCTTTGATTATTGCAGGGGTCATTCTCCTTAAGTGTTTGTCCATGTATTTTCGTGATCTGCCAACAATTAACCTATCTTCCCAAAATGGATTGTGAAGATATTTGTAAATCTTTTTTATTTGAGCAATATTAGCTTTTTGTTTCTCTTCTTTTATGATGCTTCGTTTTCTTTTTAAAGCTCTGGCTACAACATTTGCTGTTCTTAATTTTTCGTCTTCCAAAAGTACAATTTTTTGTCCTACAACATCTCTGTTTAAAAAATTTAAGACCGCTCTATTAACATTTTTTATATCTGCATCCAAGAATGTATCCTTACTATCTTTTTTTAGATAGTTCCAGAATCTTACAGCAACATCCTTAACATCACTCTCCAGGACACTACCATCTTTTTCCGCAGATAACTTATTTGGTGAATCAGACTGCAGATGAGCAGCGTCCGAGGCATCAGCATGGGGTGCTTCACGATAGATATTATCAAATAATTCTGCGCTGTCAGAATGCGGATTATTCTTTAAATCCGATTTGTCGTTTTTTTCGTTCATTTCCTTGTAAACAAAATGGGGTCTTCCATTATAACATGGATGCCTTGATTATCCTTCCAACAGTCGCATAATGAAGTCCCCCATTCCCTCTGAAGGTCAAACAGTAGATTGCACCTGGAAATTGGATTCTGAGAGGTCCAGCCATGATCAGTACTCATACCACAGAAAATGTAATCATGCAAGACCTGACCCGAAAGAGCCTGTCAAAACCGGCATTCCTACCGCCACCATATATTCCTATATTCCTTAATAATCCGAACTCGATAATCCAACCTTTCACCACATATGTTGTGGTCCCTTTATCTTTTGACTTACAAGGGAGATTTTCCTATACTCTGTCCAAGTAAAAGAGATTTTTTATCACCCTTCATCTTGGGGGAAGGAGGAGAGTCATGTCAATCTATACAATGCTTTTTACACCCCTCAGAATAGGAGAGATGGAAGTCAAGAACCGTATCGGTATGGCTCCCATGACCAGTGGATATGCCGGAGAGGATGGATACGTCACCCAAACACTGATCGATTTCTATATGAAGAGGGCACGAAATGGTGTGGGGTTGATCACCGTTGAATCCTGCTATGTGGATAGGGGAGGAAGGGGCTTCCCGGGGCATCTTTCAATAGAAAACGATGGATATGTACCGGAACTGACCCGCATGACGGAAGCGGTGAAGGGGACCGGCACCAGGATCGTCCTTCAATTGATTCATTGCGGTCGACAGACAACTTCAACCCTTTGCGGCCGTCAGCCTGTTGCTCCCTCACCCATCCCCTGTCCTGTGATTCGAGAAATGCCTCGTGAGCTTTCCACCGAAGAGATAGAAGGCATTGTCCAGAAATTTGCCGACGCTGCCGGCAGGGCAAAAGAGGCGGGGTTTGACGGTGTGGAGATCCATGGGGCCCATGGGTATCTGCTCAATCAGTTTCTATCCCCTTATTCCAACAAGCGCTCGGACAGGTATGGCGGCGACCTTTTCAATCGCTCCAAAGTCATCCTGGAAATCCTCACGAAGACCAAGGAAAAAACGGGAAGGGACTTTCCCGTACTATGCCGGCTCTCGGCCGACGAATTCGTGTCGGGAGGCCTGACCCTTTCAGACACCAGGCAAGTCGCCGTCTGGCTCCAGAACGCCGGACTTGACGCCCTAAGCGTCACCGGAGGTGTCTATGAAACCGCCTATCGCATCATTCCGCCCATGGACGTTGAGCAGGGGAGTCTTGTGCATCTGGCCCAAGGCATCAAGGAGGCGGTCCGTATACCCGTCTTTACGGTGGGTGGCATCCACGATCCTTCCTTTGCAGATCAGATCCTGGTGCAGGGCAAGGCCGACATGGTGCTTCTGGGCCGCACCCTTCTGGCGGATCCAGAGTGGCCGGCCAAAGTCCAAAGGGGAAGGGAAGGAACCATTAGGCCATGCATCTATTGCAATCACTGCCGAAACAGGGCAATCCGGCCCAAGATCAACTGCGCGGTGAATTATGAAACCGGGAGAGAGGCAGAGCTGGCTTCCATGTCCAAGGCTCCGAGCCCACGTAATGTGGTGATTGTGGGAGGCGGCATAGCCGGGCTGCAAGCCGCATACACCTGCGCCCAGAATGGACACAAGGTCACCCTCTACGAAAAGACCGGGGAATTGGGAGGCAATCTGTTGCTGGCAAGCCTCCCCCCGAAACGGCAACGGTTAAAAAAAATCCTCTCCTTTCTCTCGGAAGGGATTGGAAGGCTGGACGTCCGCGTTTACCTCAAGACCGAACCCTCCCTGGAATCCATTTTAAAGTCAAAGCCCGATGTTCTATTCCTGGCCACAGGTGCTAAACCCATTCTACCGAACATCCCGGGCATTGATGGGCCCAATGTCTGTCTTGCCGTTGATGTTCTTAGGGGGCTGGTGAATGTTGGCCGGTCCGTGGCCATAATCGGCGGTGGGCTTGTGGGGCTGGAGACCGCCGATCATTTGAGAGCACAGGGCAAAGCCGTGACCATCATCGAGAAACTCCCGGCAGTGGGTGCGGACGGTCTTGTAGAGGCCAACTTTCAGAAATACTTGCTGGACCGGTTAACCGGTACGGATCAGTCTGTTCTTATCCTGACATCGACCGAGGTCAAAGAGATCGGGGCTGACTATGTCCAAGTGATACAAGAAACTGGTGAAAAAAGGCTAACCGGCATTGATACCGTGGTCGTTGCTGCGGGATCCACACCCCATCTCCCAGTGGATACGGACCAATTGCCCCCGGCATGCGAGGTTTTCATCGTCGGTGATGCCGTAACCCCACGGACGCTCTTTGAAGCGGTGCATTCTGCTTCCGAAAAAGCATACACCGTCTGACGCACCCATGGGTCAATGAGAACGCTTTTGAGTCTTTCGGGAGGCTAGGCCGTGAACTGGAGCTATGTCCTTAAAAGAAACGCCGACAAGTATCCTGATAAAGAGGCCATTATGGGTCCTGACTGCCGGTTGACCTATAGTCAGATGGAGAAGCGGGCAAACAGCCTGGCACATGGCCTGCTTGACCTGGGAGTCGGGCGGGGAGACATTGTGGCCATTCTCTTGTTCAACTGCTGCGAGTACATGGAGATTACATTCGCCGTAAACCAGATCGGTGCGGTATGGCTCCCGCTTAATTTCCGTCTCGCTGGAGATGAGTTCCATTACATTCTCGAAAATGCAGAAGCCAAGGCATTGATCACCGAACAGGAGTTTATGCCGGTAGTGGCTTCCATCAGGGAGAGGCTTCCCCAGCTGGAGCACTGTCTGCTTCTGGACACCCATGTTTCTGAGGGCTGGATCGGTTATGATAATCTGATAGAGCGCCATCTGGGGGAACGACCGCCTCATGCAGATGTGGACCAGGACGATCTTCATCGACTCATGTACACTTCAGGAACAACGGCCCACCCCAAGGGCGTCATGCTCACCTACGGTAACCTGTACTGGAAGAATATCGGCCATTTACTCACATTCGGCATCACCGATGAGGACCGGACACTGGTGGTGGGCCCCCTCTACCATGTGGGAGGCATGGACCTGCCCGCTACGGGGACGCTATACGCTGGCGGGAGTGTGGTAATACTGGAGAGTTTCGATCCAGTAACGGTTCTTAAGACCATCCACAGTGAAAAGGTGACGAATCTCTGGCTTTCACCTTCTATGACCATCATGCTCTTCAATGAACCCACCTTCCACCAGTACGACGTGTCTTCGGTGCGGTTCATCATTGACGGTGGCGAGAAGATGCCGCCAACCTTAATCCAGCAATTCGAGGAGAAATTCCCCAACGCATGGTTTGCTGATGCCTATGGCTTGACCGAGACCGTCTCCGGGGATACCTTTCTGGCTAAAGACAGGATACTGAACAAGCTTGGGTCGGTGGGCAAACCCGTGCCTCATCTTCATGTGCGCATCCTGGACGATAACGACCATGAAGTGGCCCCCAATGAGCTTGGCGAGATCTGTCTAAAGGGTCAAAAGGTATTCAAGGGTTATTGGAAGAACCCGGAGGCCACCGCCGAAGTCCTGAGAGGGGGCTGGTTTCACACCGGCGATATCGGTACCTTGGACGAGGAAGGGTACCTTTATATCATAGACCGGAAAAAGGACATGATCATCAGCGGCGGAGAGAATATCGCCTCGCCCGAAGTGGAAAGGGTCATCTATGAGCTTCCGGCGGTTCTGGAAGTGGCGGTAGTGGGAATCCCTCACCCCAAATGGCTCGAAGTTCCCAAGGCCTACGTGGTGCTCAAACCCGGTGAAAAGCTCTCTGCCGAGGAGATCATCCATCACTGCAAGGGCGCACTGGCCAAGTTCAAAGTGCCCAAGGAGGTCGAGTTTATGGACCAGCTGCCCCGCAATCCATCCGGCAAGGTACTGAAGCGGGAATTGCGTATGCATCACCATGACGGTGGCTAGGCAGACTTGAAAAAGGGACGGTGATGATTTTATGCATTTTATGCAACTATTGCCCAAATTAAACCGATGGCTGCTAAAATTCCGGCCCAAATATATTTAGCAACATATGTATAGCATTTTTGATTAAGTAAATTCCCCACTTTAATCTGTTTTAATTCAATGTAAGGAACGGGCATCCTTCTATACCATCCAATAATCTCAGCTTCCAGGTTCCTATATTTTGCTCCTTTCAAGAGTCCAAAAAAGAAATTCCAGAATGGTATCGGCTGGCTATAATCGAGAAAAATTATTCCTGTTTTATCCTGCATGACAAAATCTTCCGACCAGATAAGTCCCGGGATACCTCTGCCAATGATAGTCCCTTTTACTTTGCAGGGGACCGGTCGAACAGCCGACACCTTCACCTTTTTTAACAGACTGGATATAGACATTTCAGGGAAAAAATCTGATCGATAAGAAAATTTTGTTTTCAAAAAAGATGCCATTCCCATGGAAAAGACCCCCACTCCGAGCAGTGTAGGATTGTAAGTGGTAAAAAATGCCACCAGGAATGTTATAAAAGCGAGTGCTGGTAACAACCGAACGGTGAGATCTAAAAGGAATTCGTCCCAATAAGATTCAGGTTTTCTCGCATCAAATCTAACATATGGTTTCTGCCCCATAGCCTCAGATTGAGTGCTCAACTGATTAATCCTGTTAGCAATCAAGGGATGTGTTGAATTGAGTTCATAGTATTTTGCCCAAGGATTCCACATATCCCATTTCATCGCTCCTTTCAGATTATCCTTATCTATATCATCTCCCATCTTCTTCGCAGCACTCACAGATGGCAATGATGAAACCGCCATAGCCACGCCAGCCTTGGAGTCGAATATGCCTAGCGCCCCAAGAGCAGAAAGAGATGATTTTCGACTTTCGTCCTTACCTTCTCCCTTTTTTGTAGACTCTTTGCCTGCCAAGCCGTATCCAATTTTTACCAACCCACTTGCAAGACTGTTCGGGTTCTGTGTCACCTCACCGGCGAAACGGTCAGCAAAGTATTCCCTGGTTCGGGAGAGCCATAAAACCAAGTACTCAGATATGATGTAGAGAATATAGGCAACAATAGCGATGGCGAGTCTTGGAAAAGCTGATCTGTCTTTTCCGCTGGTTCGCATTCTGATTAATGTCCGAAATATATAGTATAAGATGAGGGGGACGAGCTGGGCCGCAGTCATAATAAGCATATCCCAATGCTTTGCATGGCCTATCTCATGGGCTGCCACCGCTTTGACCTCATCTTCATTCAATAGATTCATAAGCCCTTGCGTGAGAATTATTCTAGCGTTATTCGGTGTATGTCCGTAGGTAAAGGCATTCGGAGACCCGTCACTGATGATTCCCATTCTGGGATATTTCATATTGTTTTTATCGCATGTATTCTTGATAAAACTGTCCAAATATCCTGGTAACTTATCATAGGAAACCCAGGACATGCTGTACATCCAACGCAGTGATAGGTCTGTGATAAATGGCCCCAGTAGAAACTGAATTGAAACGATAATGCACCCAATCACCAGGGCGAAAGCGGGAGTCATATCGGTATAAATCGTTAAAAATATAAGGACCAGGGTGATGAGGCCATATAGAAACACAAGCACCGCGGCAGACCGCAAAAAGAGGTTAGGAAGCACAGGGAGGGTAGTGGTTCGAGAAGGCGGGGCGGTCTCGTCTGTGGAGGGCATTGTTCCCCGGTCGATTTTTAGTTTGAATCTGTCACCGAAATCCTTGGTTAATTTCTCAAGCTCCCCGCTGTCAAACCATATCCCACGAGAATGAGGGCTATAGTCAAGAATTACTTGACCTTTCGGGAGGGTGATTTCATCCATATTTTTTCCGGTTCTGGGACAGATCCTCTCTGAAGGCTTCCACAACTTTACCGCTTCATCCAGTTCCTTTTGGAGCTCTGAAGGTTTTTGGGTGAAATAAAATATTTCGCCCTTATCCAGCCAGATCCCCCGGCATTCAGGACAGTAATCAATCTCTACGCCTTGTTCGGTATAGCTTGGAACCAGATTCTTGTCTTTACAAGATGGGCATTTCATAATAATTCACCGCCTTCAATTTTGTAGTGAGTAAAGGCCTATCACGTTTGAACTCACCAGGCGCTGTAAGCGATCTGGTACAAAGAGCATGGCGGGAGGTCATAAAGTCAAAAAAAAGAAAAGCATAATTAAATGACCGCCCCTCTTTCCACATGAATGCATTTAAAGTAATTAAAAAAGACCAGAGATTGAGCCTAAGGGGTAGGATAAGATTCCTGAACGATTTCCCTAACCACGTCCAGGTTTTCATCTGATCTACCTGAAATGCAGTAGAGAAACATTGTTAAAAAAAGATCAAAAATTTCATCAGCAAGGCATATATTGGTAGGCTCGATTGCAGCGGGCGATCTATCTATAACAATCTGAATACGATCAAACCTTGCTATTAATTCAGAGAAGGCAGAGGATTCAGGTATGTAAAAAAATTGCCTATACATTAGGCACTGAATCAGAGCTACCTGCTCAGGTATAAATCCTGTACCATATGTTTCTTTAAGAACGTTATAACAAGGGATGACAAAAAGACAATCTTGCTGGTGGTGTTTCTTACCTTTTGCTTTTAGAAGTTGTTCAATATCTACGTAACATTCAACACCAGATGAAATAATTATAGCTGGCCTTTTTTTTGCTCTTTGTGCGAGGAGTTCTTCATTTGACCGGAGATTTAAGTATTTAATTGGTAGGGAACGGTCTCTTTTTTTGAAGTCATCACGTTTATTGGCAAGACGCAACTCGAATCTGACTTCCTCATGCTCTTCTGGAAGATATCTCTCTATGTCAAGAATTCTTGGGATAGGGTCAAGAACAGGGGTTGGAACCCAACAGAATTGCCCATTTTTAAAGTCTGTATAATCTACAGTAGTAAAAAATTCTTCCTTTGGGTAAAGTTGGAGGATGCTCATTGCGGCATTTTAATTTTGGCAGTTCCTTTCAAACCAACTTCAAGCTCCTCACCGTCCAGAACCTTTATAAACTTATAATAAGATTCATCCTTGTATTTTTCAGCTTTTATTTCTTCTTTAATAAGTTTTTCTCTATCTTCTTTCAGCTGCTTTCCAATGAGTTTAATTTTTTCTCTGGCAAGCTTTATTTTATCTTTAGGAATTTTTTTCAGTTGTACAGTCTTCAGAGGCTCAGGCATTTTAGCGCTGGAGAAATCTAGCAAATCCCCTTTCCTTACATCTTCCATTGGTTCGGTTTCAAAATATACATAATCCAATAGCAAAGGAGTGTCATCACCGAATTTTTTAATGGCAACTTGCAGTTGTGATAATGGCCCTATACGAATCTGTTCCCCAAGCCCTTCAGCTTCAGAATCGTTACATGAGAACAAGTTATATTCCTTTTCCTCATCAAACCCACTCTCGAATGTCTCTTTATTTATAACACCAGCGCGAGATGCCTCCTCAATACATTCCCATGCTTCACTACAATAAGGGCCGTAATAAATAAACCTCCAAGGGAAACCCGTGATTGTCTTTCCTTTTTGGGACCTTGCTTGATACAAATCAGCCAAATATATGAATTTCACTAACCTGTTTGTTGTCAGCTTGATCCCTTGTTGGGTTGTGTACCAAACAATATACCTAATTAGATCAATAGGTTGCATGGAAGTTCTTTCTGTAGAAGGCCTGATTGGTGTTGTTAAGGATATATTTCAGGAATTAAAACTGTCAAGCTAATACTCATAAAATATGATTTTTTTCTGATCATACATTCATTAGTTCGACCATGATTAAAAAAACAATTAATCCAAAAAGGAACCAAGAAACATTCACATTTAGCCCATCAGAAACAAAATGCGGGTCAGGTTTTACATTAATTATGACAAGGGAAAGGGGTGTTGTTTCTGAATGAACTTGATAATTTGGATCAAATTGGAAAAAAGCTTTTATGCCCAGACAGCCCAGACTCGATGTCCCAGGCACCTTGCACCGTGTAATGGGTCGAGGCATGGAAAGAATGAAGATCTTCAGGAATAATAATGACCGGGAGGATTTCATTGGAGCGCAGGTTGCACAATTACTCGGCCTGAGCACATCAGCCATAGTACATATGGCCAGTTCTGTGGAATTGCCGCAAGTTGAGAATTATATGTAAATCAACTCAGAAACAACGTCCCCTATTTGGGAAAAGAAAAGCATAAATACATGACCGTTTTCCATCACCTGTCTCGGCTTGTTCCTTCAGAAATCCGCTGGAAAGCTTTTTAAGCCCTCCTTTTGCGCTGCTTCTAAGAGTCGCCTGTCAAAGCAAACAAAAAGGAAACTTTCCTGAATCCTTTCATACACCATCAATGCCGATGCAAGGTGAATTGCATCAAATCCTCTTAGTGGATGGGTGCTTACCAGTTTATCAATTGTTTCATTCAGGTCTTCATTGACGTCAACGTGGATAAAACTTCGCCAGTCTTTCTGAAACGATAATAGGACGGTCTGGAAAAGGCCTTCGTCAATATCCCTTGATTCTCTTCTCTTCTTGTAAACAGAGGCGAGGGCTTCCGCATAAGCTACAGTGGAGGTAACGATTGCTGTTGTTCTTTTCCATAAAGAGATAACATCGGCAGAGCCACTCTCCTTGAAATACTTCTTCAAAAGGGCGCTTGTGTCCAGATAAAGAATCATCGGCGATCCTCAATGGCCATCTCTGACACCGGTTTACCAGGTATCTCCATAGGATCAGGGATATCCTTGTCAATCTTCTCTGTTGGTAAAGTGACCAGCCCCTGTCTGACCAGATGGTGAAGGGCCTGAAAAAGAGAAGCCTTTTGGGTATTTTCAGCAATGATCCGTGCGATGACCTTACCCCGTTCAGTGACCAAAACCTCTTCACCGTCTTTCACATAAGAAAGGTAACGACTGAGTTTATTTTTGAGGTCTTTTATTCCTGTTGTGATCATTGTAATCCTCCTGTAATAGCTACTTCTTAAAAAAGTAGCTACTTAGATAATTTTTGTCAAGACCTTTCTCCTGATGAAGTGAAATTTCAGGACATCCGTGAAAATATTTTAAGGGTATTTTTGGGGGATGGAAATGATTTTATGCATTTTATTATGATTCAAGTTTGGATTGATTATATAAAGTAGTTTTGTCTCCACGCTGTACTGCCCTACTCACAGAAGCCTGATTAATCTCTAACAATCTATCAACTTCGTTCCCATTGATCCAGACTTAGTCGATCCGAATCATCCTGAAAGATTTTTCTACGCTCTATTCCTTGGAATATGATGTGATGCAGGGCTCCAGAAGGATCTATGCGGGCTTGCATCTGAATAAATGATATCCTCCCTAAAAAACTTCCTTTCCAATTAAGGGGTCACCCATTATCAGCATAGGAACCCAAATCTTCTCCCCCAAAGAACACATGCTTCAGGTCAATCCCCCGGTTTCGACAGGAACGGATAAGTTGTGAAGTCAGATATTTTACGCCTTCAGGAGAGTTCTTGACCTTGAACGGTTTTCTCAAAATATCGCCATTACCATTACAAAACATCACCACATGATCCTTTTTGGCATAGTCAATTGGGACACACATGACTTTGGAGTTGTTTCCTGCTTCCTCAAAAAGGGTAAGTAATTCTTGACTTTGGTTAACATAAATGTTTTTCTTTTTCATGGTGAAGTTCCTCCTTTCATTATTTGCAGCTGCTTCATTGCAGACTGCTCATATATTATGCCACCAACAAGATCTGGATGGCTAGAAGGGGAGCTTCACCACGGAATCTGTCCATCATGAAAAAGTTCAATCACGAGTTGAGTTATCGAGTTGGGGAGGCTCGCTGAGCTCACCTAAAAGGCTCGCTCGCCTCCCCAACATCTCTCCTCAGAATTGTACCAGTATCCTATCAAAAATGTCGGCGCCAAAACTTGCAACATAGATTTGGCTAATCTTTAATCGACCGATTTTCAAGGTTTGAAAACATAATCGTAACCAAATGAATACGATCCAAAGTCAACCATATAGCAAAACATGAAATTTTCATACGCACAGGCAAGGCACAGTATTAAGTACTCCTATAGGAGGAAGACCTATGGATTTCGAGCTGACCGAAGAGCAGAGAAGAATACAGCAGTTGGCCAGGGAATTTGGGGAGCGTGAGATTGCCCCCAGGCAGGCCCAGTATGACTTGGAAGAGCGCTTCCCTCTGGAGCTTTACAAGAAGATGGGCGAGCTGGGCATGCTCGGTGGTACTATCCCCACTGAGTACGGCGGCTCGGGTATGGACTACCTATCGTTAACCATCATGCTCGAGGAGTTGGGTTATTTTTGCCTTATACTGCCGGCTGTTGCGGGCATGCTTAGCACCATCGTGGGCAATGCATTTCTGAGCTACGGAACAGAGGAGCAGATCCAAAGATACCTTATTCCTTGCTGTCGAGGGGAGTCTCTCTGCGCTCTGGGCGTAACCGAGCCCCAGGGGGGAAGCGACGTGGCCACAGTGACCACTAAGGTCGCCCGCGAGGGTGATAAATATATCCTCCATGGTGTTAAGACCTGGATAAGTTATGTTGGTGTCGCTGACTATTTTATCACCTTTGCTCAGATGGAGGGGGCCAGGGCAAGGGAGGGCATCTGCGCCTTCGTTTTGGAAAGAGGATTCCCCGGTTTCTCCACCCCCAAAATCGTTAACAAGTTGGGCGACCGGCCCGGTGAGGCCGGCGATTTGGTTTTTGATGGTTGCGTGGTGCCCGGGGAAAACCTCCTGGGTAAGGAGGGCGAGGGCCTTAGGATAGCCTTAAGCGGCCTTGAGAGCAACCGCCTGTGCTTCGCCGCCAGATGTTGCGGTGCAATTCGGGCCTGTCTCGATGAGAGTGTGAAGTATGCGCGGGACAGGGTGGTCTTTGGCAATCCCATCGGCCGGTACCAACTAATCCAGTCAAAGATCGTCGATATGACTGTAAATCTGGAGTGCACCAAGGCGTTGATCTACAAATTGGCCTGGCTAAAAGACCAAGGAGCACGACGGGCGACTAAGGAAGCGTCCATGGCCAAGCTGTTTGCCACGGATGCCTTGATGAAGGCAACCACAGACGCGGTGCAGATCTTCGGATCCTATGGCGTTTCTAACGACAACAAGATAACCCGCTTCTTTCGCGATGCTAAGGTGCATCAAATAATGGAGGGCACCAGCGAAATACAAACGACACTAATAGCGGAGTATGCCTTAGGCTATAGAACGAGATGATCTAAGGATTCGAGGAGCTCTATATTGCCCCTTGGTCCTTGAACTCAGTTATTTCTTCCCAGGAGTAGCCCCCTATATCCAGCAACACTTACTCCGTATGTTGTCCAACTTCAGGTGCAGCAGAGCCTATCTGGCCTGGCGTTTTCATTAACTTGAGAACAGGTCCGGGCATCCGAACCTTACCGAGAACAGGATGCTCAAAATCCACGATCAGATCGTTCTCCACAGTCTGAGGATCATTGACACCATCAGCAACCCTATTTAAAGGCTCACAGCTAGATCACCGGCTTTTTTCATGATGTCACGCCACTCATCACGGGTTTTGGTGGCAAATATCGTGTCTAAAATAGCTACAGGTATTTCAAGAACGTCTGAACCTTGGAACAAATAAATTATCAATGCCTTTTTAAAGAGGAAAATTTTTGAGTTATTAAGGGCTTTATGCTGAAGAAATAAAATTGAAGAATCAAACGGGTTTTACATTAATAGAATTAATGGTGGCTCTTGCAATTGTGGGTATTCTTGTTGCCACTGCCGATTCCGCCAGTAAGCCCAAGGACGATCATTTCCCCTTTCAACTCAGAGGAGCAAGCTAACACACCTTAGCCAAGCCATCTTTTCCTTCTCTTATAGTGCTTTACTTCGCGATAACTCTTCCGCTCACCCAGCTCGCTCAGCCCCATGTAGAATTCCCGCACGTCTTCATTCTCTTGCAGCTTGGCGCTGGGACCGTCGAGCACCACCCTGCCCGTCTCCATAACATATCCATACTCAGCTATGGAAAGGGCAATGTTAACATTCTGCTCTACGAGCAAGATTGCCGTCTTTTCCTCGGCATTGATCCTTCTTACTATCTCGAAGATCTCCTGTACCAGCAAAGGGGCAAGACCCAGGGAGGGCTCATCGAGAAGCATGACCTTGGGCTGGCTCATCAGGGCGCGCCCGATGACCAGCATCTGCTGCTCCCCGCCGGAGAGGTAGCCGCTGGTCTGGTGGCGCAACCCCTTGAGCCAGGGGAAATAGTTGTAGACCATTTCCATGCGCTTCTTTATCCCACCATCGCTGCGGATCAAGGCTCCGGCGAGCAGGTTCTCCTCGGTGGTGAGATGCTCGCAAACCCTCCTCCCCTCCATCACCTGGGCAATCCCCTTCCTTGTTATTTCCTGCGGCCCCTTTTTATCTATCCTTACCCCTTCAAACTCAACGCTGCCGTCGGTTACCGCCCCCTCCTCGGTGTACAGCAGCCCGGATATGGCCTTGAGGGTGGTGGTCTTCCCCGCCCCGTTGGCGCCGAGCAGGGCAACGATAGCCCCCTCGCTAACCTCCAAAGTGACGCCCCTCAGCACCAGGATCACACCCTGGTATTTCACCTCGACGTTATTCAGCCTGAGCATACGTCCGTCCTTTCTGGGGGCGGCCCCCCAAGACCGATTGCTGGTCAACTTGGCTTCCCTGGGTGGAACAGGAGCTATTTAAGCTCCTCGGGGACAATCGCGGGACATGAATACCAATCGGAGATGGCCTCAAAGTGGCCCGTCCTGGGCTTCTCCCCGGGGACATACTTGATCATCCTGATCCACTGGGCGCCCCTGCGCTCTGTCTCGCTGAAGTTGGTGACTTTAAGCACGCCACCGCCGACGAAGTTCTTCAGGGTCTCAAAGCCGTACTTCTTGATGTTAGTACCGGTGAGTCCTGCGTGGCCCTTTGCCTTGATGGTGCGCCTTAGCGCCTCGTGAATCTGCTCCGCCTCTCCGATGCCGTAGAAGTAGGTCAGATCGGGCTTTCCAGCGCGATACACTTTGTAGAAGTCCATGGCCTGCTTCACCCCGGGGATGTTGGTTTCCGTGGGCAGGGCACATGGCCAGGTGACCACGTAGTTGCTGAAATACTCCTCGCCACACAGTTGCATCACCAGGTCAGGTATGTGCCAGTAGACGCCGGTGATGGTCATCTCCTTCTCCAGCCCCAGCTTGTGGCGGTCTCTCAGCGCCACCGCGGGCGCCTGCCACACGGTGTTCATGTACACATAATCAGCGCGCAGGTCTCTCAGCTTGGTGAGCTGTGGGGTGAGGTCAACGGGGATGAAGGGAGTGATCTCGGTGCCCACATACTCGATGCCCAGCTTCTTGAGGTAGGGGACCCCTTTCATATGACCCATACCGAAGGGGAGATCGTAGCTCAGGGTAGCCACCCTGGGCGGCCTCTCCTTCCACTTTGGCCAGGTGTCCTTGAGCCAGTTACCGAAGGCAACGAAGGTGTCGGCATAGGGGGGGCCCTGGATGAAGGTATTACCTGGCGGGTAAATCACTTTGGGCTCCCCGGAAAGCTCGTAGCAAACAATGCCGTCCTCGATGAACCTGGACTTTAGTGCCAGGGCGGTGCTGGAGTGGGCATTCCACATAAGCTGCATGCCCTTTCCCTTGAACCTTTGATATACGGTGATGGCGCGGGACACATCGAGCCCAAATTCCGACCAGGCGATGTCGATCATTACACCCTCGATGCCGCCCTCCTCCTCATTCAGCCGCCTGAAGTAGTCGGAGAACGCAGCGTATATCTGCTTGTGCGCCGAGGCATACGCGCTGGTCAGGTCGAGCAGCATATGGATTGTGAACCTTGCCCCAGGCGGCGCCTTAGGTGCTGACATCGCCTCGCCCGTTAGCAAAGGTGATACCATAACAAGCAAGGCCAGGCAGGTCAACACCATCATCTTCCATGAACGTCTTCCTCTCATTTTGAACCTCCTTTCTTAATTCCCGTTTTTCATAAATCCTTACCCATTTTCATGCAATTTTTGACATTACCTGATTCGAGATGCAAGCTATGTGCCACGTGTTTTACCCCATAATATCACCTCCTTTCCGCATTTAGTAGGAGAACGGAAATAAACGATACCTCGTCTTGAAAATATGCCAGCGGTGAGCAAGCCCTCTGGGCTCGAAGATAAGGAACAAGATGATCACTGCCGCATAGACGAGCAGCCCTAGAGTGGCAAACTGCTCCGCGTGCCCCCAGGGTATCATTGTTGCGAGGACGGGGAAGTATGAATCTACAACATAGGCGAGGCCGCGGTAGACGACGGCACCAAAGATCGGTCCCAGGTTGCTGCCCAGCCCACCCACCACCAACATCCCCAGGTACCATATGGCGTCCATGAGTGGGAAGAAGTCAGTGTTAGCAAAGCGCCACTGTTGGGCTATCAGAGCACCGGCGATGCCGGCATAGAAGGTGCCGATGGCAAAGGCGAGCAGCTTGTAGCGGAAGATGTTGATCCCCATGACCTCGGCGGCGATATCGTTATCCCTGATAGCGATAAAAGCCCTGCCTGCCTTGGTGCGGGTGATGTTCACCGCAAAGAAGGTCATCACCACAGTTATGGCCATGACCAGGTAGTAATAGCTTTCAGTAGACTTCAGTGTCACCCCCGCTACGCTGGCTGCAGGCACTGTAATCCCATAAGGCCCCCCAGTGAGGCTCTTCCAGTTGTTTATGACATAGATAATGATGAAGTGCGCTGCTAGCGTGCACAGGGCGAGATAGAAGCCCTTGATCCGCACAGATGGGGCACCGAAAAAGGTCCCTATGAAGGCGGCGATAACCCCAGCGAGCAAAAGGGCGAGCAGAAACGGAAGGTGAACCTTGGCCATCAGAATAGCGGAGGCATATGCTCCCACTCCCATGAAGGCAGCATGACCGACGCTTATCTGCCCGGCATAGCCGGTGATGATATTAAGCCCGTGAAAGGCGATGACGAAGATGCCCATATATGTGACCAGAGACACATACACACTGGGGACCATCCTGGGGAACAAGAAAAGCATGAACCCCAGAAATATCAACAGCATCGCCCACTGGAGCGGGGTGCGTACGATAGCCATATCCTGACGGTAGTGGACGTTGAACACGCCACAGGGACGCATCATAGCCTAGATCCTCTCTATTTCCTTCAGCCCAAATATTCCGTAGGGTCGGATGAGCAGCGCCATGATAAGGATGATGAAGGGAAAGGTTTCCGCAATCCCTCCGCCCATAAACACCGTGAGATAGCGTGCCGCCAGGGCCTCCAGCACGCCGATAATGAGCCCGCCAACAATGGCACCGGGGATGGATTCCAGCCCCCCCAGCAGCACTACAGCAAACCCTTTGAGTCCGATAAGTTCGATTGTGTCATCCACGCCTTGTAGGGTGGCAAGAAGAATACCTCCGCTACTGGCCACCAGCACCCCGATCGCCCAGGCATTGCGGAACACGCCCTTTACATCGATGCCCAAGTTCTGGGCAACCTGATGATCCTCAGCAGTGACCCTCATCGCCAGCCCTGATCGGGTGTAGCGAAAATAGAGGGCGAACAACCCGATAAAGGCGAGGGCGACGGCAAAGGCGAGAACATGGACCTGTGAGATGAAGATGCCGCCCAGGGACCAGGAGCCAGCGGGGAAGATTCCCACTGGATAGCTGTACTCATAGCCACCAAAGAGAAACAGGCTGACCGCTCGTAGGAATCCACTCAAGGCCAGACAAACTATTATTGGAGCCAAGATGGGCTGACCGATCAATGGCCGCATGAATAGACGCTCAAGCATCATCCCGAAGATGAGGGCACAGATAACCACAAGCAGAACGCTGAGCCAGAGGGGAAGCTCAAGCTGAACAAGGAGTGTCCATAAGAAGTAGGCGCCAAACACCATTATAGGGCCCACAGCGAAGTTGAACACGCGGGTCGCTTTGTAAATGAGCACCAAGCCCAAAGCCACCAAAGCATAGATGCCCCCGGACAGTAGTCCCGCCACTACAATCTGAATGAAAGTAGTCATAGCTTACTCCAGAGAATTGATGGCAATGTCGGTGGTGACCACGCCCTTCCTGCCGTCCTGGTATCTGACCTCAGCCTCTAGGGCAAACTTCTCCTTGTCCTCGTACATGGAGTTGACCAGCCCCAGGTAGCGCTCCTCCATAGGACCCCGCTTCAACTTCCTGGTTCTGGTAAGCTCAGCCTCATCGGCGTCGAATTCCTTATGCAAATTGGCGAACTTTCTTATTCTGGCCCCTTCAGGCAGCACGCGGTTGAGCTTCTCAACCTCCTTCTGAATCAGGCCTCGCACCTCAGGTTTCTGTGACAGGTCTGTGAATGTGGTGTAAGGGATATTTCTCCCCTCCGCCCACTTGCCCACGTTGTCGAAGTCGATGTTTATTATGGCGGTGATGTAAGGCCTCTCATTGCCGCCAACTGCCATCATGTCCCTGACGTAAGGGCTGAACCTGAGTCGTGACTCCAGATACTGAGGGGCAAACTTGGTGCCGTCAACAAGCTCCAGAAGCTCGTCAATCCTGTCCCAGTAGATGAGGTAGCCATCCTCCGTGATGTGGCCGGCATCCCCGCTATGGTACCAGCCATCTGCCAGCTTCTTGGCGGTCGCCTCAGGGTTCTTGTAGTAACCCTGGAACACACCCTTGCTACGGGCCAGAATCTCCCCACCCTCAGCTATGAGAACCTCAGCCTCTTCCACCGGCCTGCCCACCGCTTCATAGTTGACGCCCTCCCCCCAGGTGGTGGCAATGGGGCCGGACTCAGTGGAACCATAGATATTGCTCAGCTTGACCCCCATGGCGTAGAAGAACCTGACCACATCTGGGCTCAGGGCAGCGCCTGTGGAATAGGTAATGCGGGTTCTCTTCAACCCTATCTTGTCCCTGAGAGGCCTGAGCACCATGAGATGGGCCAGTTTGTAGAGGAGCAGCCAGTGCAGCGGCGGCTTTTTGTTCTTCTCCCAGAATTCGGTCATCTTGTAGCCGATGCGCAGGCCCGCATTATAGGCAAAGCGGTTGAGCCGGGTGGTGTCGGCTATCTTGACCTGGATCTGGGCCGCCAGGTTTTCCCACAGCCGGGAGCTGTAGAACAGGACATGAGGGCCGATGTCCCTGATGTCTTCCTGGACCGTCTCCGGCTCCTCGGGGAAGCTGACCGTCATCGCACAGTCCAGCCCGCTGGTGATGCCAACAAACTGCTCCAGTGCCCAGGACGGCGAAATGTAGGAAACATACTCATCTTGATCTGAGAAGCCGTCAATCCTTTTCATCACGCCGCTGCAGTACCTGATGTTGTTGTGGCTGAGCATTGCCCCCTTGGGCAGGCCGGTGGTGCCTGATGTGTAGCAGAGAACAGCCAGATCATCCCCCTTGCCCTGGGCAATGCTTTGCTCGAAGAGTCCGGGGTGGGTCTTCTCATATTCCCTGCCCAACTCCTGCACCTGCTTGAAGCTCATCAGACTGGGGTCATCGTAGCTCCACAGCCCCTTGGGGTCCCAGTAGATGACCTTTATCACGTTAGGTATCTCGTCCTTCAGCCTGAGCAGCTTATCTACCTGCTCCTGGTCTTCAGCCACCACGAACTTAGAGTCGGAGTGGTTCACGATGTGCTTAATCTCCGGGGGCAAGCAATCAACGAATATGCCCGCCGCTGCCCCGCCTGCCGCCTGGGCAGCGATCTCCCCCCAGTACCATTCAGGGGCGTTCTCACCGAGTATGGCTATCTTATCTCCCCGCTCGAAGCCAAGGCTCATCAGACCGAGGCAGAAGTACTTGACATTATCGTAGTAGTCTTTCCAGGTGTAGCGCTGCCAGATGCCAAAATCCATTTTTCGCATGCCAACTTTCTTGTCGCCATAGCATTCATAATTTCGTTGCAAAAGTTGGGGGAGCGTTTCCTCCGCCATTGCCAGACACCTTCCTTTCACTACTTAAGCTTTTGGGGCCAAAGAGCCTCCTATGCCCCGAGATAGGCTTTAATCACATGAGGGTTATCTCTGACCTCCTCGGGTATGCCCTCCGCAATCTTCCTCCCAAAGTCGAGCACAATCACCCTGTCAGCAATATCCATCACCACTCCCATATCGTGCTCCACCAGAACAGTGGTCGTTCCCCGATGCTCCTGGATATCGATGATGAATCGAGCCATGTCCTCCTTCTCCTCCACGTTCATTCCTGCCATTGGCTCGTCAAGGAGCAGCAGGCTGGGCTCAAGCGCCAGCGCTCTACCCAGCTCCACCCTCTTACGCATCCCGTAGGGTAATGTTCCCACTATCTTGTGTCTTAGTGGCGCCATCTCTAGAAAGTCTATGATTTCCTCTATTACCTTCCGGTGTCGCAACTCCTCCTTCAGCGCGGGACCGAAATAGAGCGCCCCGAGGAGGAAATTTGATTTGAGAAGGGCATGTCGCGCTGCCATCAGGTTATTAAGGGTGCTTAGCCCGGTGTAGAGGGCAATGTTCTGGAAGGTTCGGGCGATGCCTATGCTGGCGATACGGTGCGCTGGCAGCCTGGTGATAGTCCGGTCGCCAAAGTAGACTTCTCCTCGTTGCGGGCGATAGAACCCATTTATGCAGTTCAGCAAACAGCTCTTCCCAGCACCATTGGGGCCGATAACAGCAAGAATCTCCCCCCTCTTAACCTCCACGCTCACACTGAGTAGGGCTTGCACCCCACCGAAGCTAAGACTAAGATCGCTAACCCGCAATAGCACCTGATCGCTTGTCTTACCTTTCTGCATACCAGACCTGTACGGTAACTACCTGCTCACCTTCGTGCATGAAAAATATTAGTACAAATCCTTTGTAGACACTGTTGTCTTTTAAGATCACAATAACTTCATGGGAAATCAATATGTTGGGGTTTTTTTGCCATTCATTTGTAGCTCGCCACTGGGGAGTAGGGGAAGCCTTACCAGGTGTTGTCTGATATGAAGGCGAGGGGGAAGTCGTAGAAGGACTAGACGGAGATATATATGATCTTGAAGTACTAGAACGATGAGAAGAATGAGAACGATGAGATCGGTGAGATCTATGTCCTGCAAAGTTTTTATCTAAATCATTATCTGCTTTTTCTAAAATTAGTGGCTGCGGATCAGGGAGAAGTTCAATTTGATCTAGATTGGTGATGCTATAGAAATCAGGAGCTTCACGTGTATTTTTACTTTCAACTTGAGGAGCGAGAATAAGCCACGGGGCACGCAGGCTAAGAATTCGGTTGATTAATTTAGACATTATTTACCCTCACAATTAAATAGATATCTTTTTATATTATTTTGAACTATCTGTCAATCTTTATTTGTCAAATAAAACAGATATCTTTTCACTGCTGTCCGGAAAAAATTGAAGTCAAATGTCTTAACTATTTATAATTGTTAAAAATATGCCGCAAAAAAATTGTTATCGACTTGAAAATCGATTTTAGGCCATAATCCCGGAAAATCACTGGGAGGATAATGCCTATGTATTCTGGACGATTGGTTTTTTCGCAATTGATTGACTTCTTGCCTATGCATCAATTTCGCCAATGCGTGGAAAGGTATAATGGAAACCGTCATGTAAAATCCTTCTCATGCTTAAAGAAAAAGGGGACGTTGGTTCCAAAACGATTTAAGTGTTTGGGGGTCAGGTCTTGCATTACGACATTTTCTTCTTAATTATCCTGCCAATAGTTGCATAATGAAGTCCCATTCGCCTGGCAATTTCGGACAAGGTGTAGCCATGGTCAAAATGGGCCCTCTCAACAGCCTTGTTCCTCTTTTCCTTAGTTTTCACTCTTCACATTCAAGCGGTTTTCTCATCCGTAAGAGCATATCATGTATCACGCCCGAAACCCCACGAGAATGATCTCTTGAATATTTCATGGCCGCCTATGCGTACACCATGAAACATGGTCTCTGCCATTTCAGTAGAATCGAGTAATCGGGCAACGTCGATCATCAGCTCTGCATCAGCAATTAACCTCTCCACATCCTCTCCAGGATATCCTGCCCAGTACTTTAAATCGTGTAAAAAACACGCGGGGTACAGGCTGATTCCCTTCCAGGTATCAAACCACATGGAGCATCCATCGCTTTTAAAAGTCTTTTTTGGAGGGTCTTTTTCAATCTTGCCCCATAACTGGTTCAGTCCATAAGCTACACAAATCTCTTTTATCTCTGTTAAAGACACCTCTTTATTTTTCTCAGGCAATTTCATGCTTTGACTCCATTTTAATTATGCCCCATAACCCAGGGATCAGACGCTTCGGTTTCTACGCACGGCGTGGAATCCGAAGTCGATCTGGCTCCCTTTGTTCTGTGCCCGGTCCTATTCGGGGAATGTGTAGTCGATGACCATACAGGTCCCGTTATCTTCACGAAGGGGGAACTCGAGGTAATCCGTCGAAGGTTCTGACCGTGGCCGACAGGTGAGCGCTTGCCGCACTAACGAAGGCCGCCTTCTTCCTCTTGCCGATCTTCCTGTCGGTCTTCGCGTAATCGATATCCGGGTTGCCAGAGAACTCTCTGAGCTCATCCTTCCGAGTGTCGTAGTCCTCCAGCTTGAAAATGTCGCGAAGCTTCTGCTTGAGGCTAGTCCACGTCGTCGCGCTCGCACTATCTCCCCTTGCGCTGACGAGGGACTTGAACGTTGCCCCGGCCGCGGCAAGAGCACGCTTACGGTTGTCAATCTTCTTGTTCGTTCGTGGATCGTGCCACACACGGTCGACCATGTCCGGCATTGCCATCATCTCGGTGTGGCCCACATTCGGCAAGAGGCTCTTCGGATTCAGATAGTACCACGGGTAGCAGGAATTTCGCTTCTCCATCCACCCAGAAAAACCCTGGTGGCTGAAAGTGTCTTGGAGGGCGTGGAGCGTGATGCCCAGACGGCAGAGGTCTTGTGACTCCTCCGCGGCCTTTACCAGCTCCTGCATTCGCGGGCTGTTTTCCGTCGTCTTCCAGGGCCATTCCTCGTCATCCCCAGGTATGAAGTGGAAGGGAACGAGAACGGTCAACTGAATCTGCGGATCATCCCACCTGTCGAGCTTCGGGCACTGCGTCTGGATCTCATAGATGTCCTCGTCCTTCTGCCTGTCCGTATATTCGTTCGCCCAGGCGATTGTGGCAGCATTACCTGCCGAGTAGCCGGCCTTCATTGCCAGCGCATACGTGACATAGAAATGAAAGTCCTTCTGCATAGCATTCTCTCCTTTCGTGTGTAACCTGCGAAGGCCGACAGACTAGAGCCCCAAGTGCTTCTACAGCGATTGACGCCCGTGATCCACAACCTCGCTTTCCTGTTTCATCTTCTTTTCCTTCACAGAACCAGTGATTATATAGTTTCTGTTATATTCGAAATAAAATATCTTCAATCAATAAAAACTGTCTAGTTGATGATTTTCCTAACTGTATAACATTCCATTTCGGATGTTATACCGAGACGTATGGGCTGCGAGCGCATGCCGGTGCTTGGTTTAGTGCATGGCTATAGATTATCATTTTAAGGCTGCGACACTGTGGATTTCATTTGATAGCGGTCTGGTGAAACTTCTTTTTATAAAGCCACCGTGTGCCTGCTCTCAAAAAATACGGATTCTCCACCGTTTGCAAGTAGTTTTTTCATGTCGGCAAACGATATTTTACAGTCACCGTCCACCCCCCAATCCCGGCCCCAGGAGTTTCTCAAAAGAAAATATTTTTCAAGC
>Ga0180009_10000324_pt1 | contig 67732 bp, 47 predicted proteins | sample OS_PC_MetaG_FD_123537 | JGI IMG/M metagenome (GOLD analysis project Ga0180009, IMG submission 123537) | Groundwater microbial communities from the Aspo Hard Rock Laboratory (HRL) deep subsurface site, Sweden - OS_PC_MetaG | ecosystem: Environmental > Aquatic > Deep subsurface > Groundwater... | reverse complement strand
TTTTCCGGAAAAGGACGAGCTAAAGTACGCGTTGGCTAAGATCTATTCCGCAGCTAAAAAAAATCAAGAGGCCGAACACATTCTGACCGAATTGGTTGACCAGCGACCTAATGATATTCAACAAAAGCTAATTTTATTGGGTTTTATTTATCAAACGGACAGGAACAGAACGGACGAGGTTTTACAAAGCTTTATAAAAAGCAGTCAAGAAAATCCCAAGCACTTGCTGGAATTAGCAAAATGGACTTTGATGGTCAATAACGTAAGCTCTGCAAAACAACAATTAAAAGAAATTGCCGAAAATAAAAAGTTTAAAGCTGATGTTCGTACCGAAGCCGATTTATTATTGGCCAATATTTATTTTGAGCAAGGAGATTATAAGGCTACCTCTGAAGCGGTTCAGGCGATTTTAAATAAAAATCCAAATCAAATCGGCGCAAAAATCCTTAAAGCGAAAGTTTGGGTTCAAGAAGGTCAATTGGAGGAAGCCTCTGCATTACTAAATACGGTGCTCTGGGACATGCCGAATTCCGATGAGGCGATCGTATTAATGGGCGATATTTTTTTAAAGCAGGGCGAGTTAGATAAAGCTCAAAAGAACTTTAAAGAAGCACTCGATATTAATCCAGCTAATTTACAAGCCTTATTTCCAGTGGTTGAAAAAGCGGTCAAGGAAAACCATCTCGACTATGCCGCTCAATTGCTGACAAAAGCATTGGCTAGGAGGCGCAATCAGGTTTCGCTATTAAATAAATTAGTGCAGATCAAAATGGTTCAGAAAGATTGGGGTGCGGCCGAAGAGTTGATTGCAGCGATGGAGTCGCAACCTAAATCTATATTCTTGGCTAAGTTTTTAAGAGGCAAATTATACCAAGAGCAAGGCGACTGCAATAAAGCTATACCTTTATTCAAGGAAACCCTGGCAAGATATCCGACTCAAGCCGATAGTCTAACAGAAATGGCTCGTTGTCATGAGATGCTGAAACAGCGCCCTAAAATGCTCACTTATTTAAATGATTTAATTAAGGATGGACCGGCAAATATTTCCGCAATTGTTTTGAAAAGTAAGTTGATGACCTTGGATCGCCAATTTGACCATGCCGTTACCTTGTTAAAAAAAGCGATAGACGATTATCCTAACTCGGTTTCGCTGTATTCTGAATTAGCCAGAGTCTTTGTACAAAAAAATCAAATAAAAGATGCACTGAAAACTTATCAACTGGGCTTGGAAAACAATCCAGGGAGTCTTGAGCTTTCTATGTTGTTAGCTTCAACTTATGTTGATCAAAAAAACTACGATGAAGCGGTTACAATTTATTATCAAGTCATAGAAAAAAATCCAAAGCTCGATATCGCTAGGAATAATTTAGCGGCTATTCTATTGGACCATTATGGACAGTCGGATGATATCGAAAAAGCAGTGCAATTAGTTCAGCATTTCAAATACAGTGATCAGCCTTATTTTATCGATACCTACGCATGGGCTGAATTTAAGGCTGGACGATTAAATCAGGCTTTGTCGATTTTGCAAGAAGTTATTGTTGCAGCTCCCCATGTGCCGGTGTTTAGGTATCATTTGGCTTCGGTTTATCATGCTCTTGGAAATAAATCCGCAGCAATATCGGAATTGAGAGAAGTGATGGAACTCGCAAAATCTACTCAATTCGATCAGCTTGATGATGCGAAGCAACTGATGAGGCGGTTATCCGGGAACCGCGAATAACGTGATTATACCCATCGTAGATCAAATCGGCACTGGTGCCCGTCAAAGGCACAGCGCCTAAATTATCCAAGACAATAAACCTTGGCCAATGGGCTATGGAATTTAGGTGTTGGGTAAAATAGGTCCCTATAGGCTCTATGTCAGCTCTATGCCGGCATCATCTTTGTCGGATACCCCAGCACCTCTTCGGGCACTACCGAAATTTGAAGTGCATAACATAAATTTTCGAAGAGCGGGTGTAATGATCGCTTTTTGGTAATGCGAGTGAATTTATGGTTAGTAAGTTTTAGGAAATGGTAATAGGGGTAAGGTATAAATTAAAATTATGCTGTAAGTCACCTATAATTGCATGAGAAAGACGCAGATAGAACCTAGCGAGTCGTAAGGATACGAGCTATTTTCTTGAAAATCATAGATTATTTGAGCGTCGAAGTTGATAAGAATGAACGGAATTCATCGAGCCAGCCGTCTACTATCTGTAGACTTCAACTTCTTTAGCAATTTTTGGGTTGATTCCCTTTGTAAATCAAATAGGATTTACATCGATTTTGACTTCATTTTTTTGAAGTTTGAGAAAGGACCTATTTCGGTATCAGACAAAACCGAGTTATTTTCGATGCACCATTAGAAAAGGCGCGCGTCAGATTTATTTTCAAATCTAGAGTTTAATTGGTATGACAAAAAAAATATTTATCTTATCTCTGTTCTTCTTGCTTTTGTCCGGGTGCGGCTATCCTCCCTTGACCGATGAATCTGAATTGCCGCAGGACTATACCTATAGAATTGGTCCGGGAGACAGTGTGGAGATATTTGTATGGGGTTATCCGGAAATATCGACAACAGCGACTGTTCGACCCGATGGAAAGATAACCACGCCATTGATCGACGATGTCGATGCACTTGGCAGAACGCCTTCCGAATTGGCGCGTGAAATGGAAGTCATTTTGAGCGAATATGTCAGAGACCCTCAAGTTGCTATCATTGTGGGCGGTTTTCAGGGGATTTACGAACAGCAAGTAAAAATTATCATGACCGGTAGCGGCATGGGAGGAGGAATGGGCGGCGGCGGAATGGGAGGAGGTATGGGCGGCGGCGGCATGGGAGGAGGAATGGGCGGCGGCGGCATGGGAGGAGGAATGGGCGGCGGCGGAATGGGAGGAAGCGGTACCGCTAAAGCCTTTCCTTATAAAAAAGGCATGACATTGCTCGATTTAATGATACAAGTTGGTGGGTTGGGAATTTTTTCCGACGGTAATAGAGCAAGTATTATTCGAAAAATCGATGATGACGATTATCAATTTGGTGTTCGAATAGACGATTTATTAAGCAATGGCGATTTGTCGGCGAATGTTAGGATAATGCCGGGCGATATTTTGATTATTCCGGAATCCTTTTTCTAAATGGGGATAATTTTTAATAGTTGTATTCCGAATAGACTTCTCGCGAAGCATGGTTTATTTGCGGATTTATTAAGAGGTAGTGTTTAGACATGCAAGAGCAATTTGCTGAAATTCTTTATTATATAAAGGCAACATTCCGATATAAGTGGTTTATTATTATCTCGGCCTGGCTCATTTGTCTTCCCGCTTGGTGGTATATACTGAACCTGCCCGATAAATACTCGTCTACTGCACGCGTTCAGGTTGATACTAGAACCATGCTGAGGCCATTATTGAGCGGCTTAGCGATACAGTCTGACATTAGAGGCATGGTCGCGATCATGAAACAGCTGATGTTTACTCGATATCATTTGGAAAAAATATCTAACCTAGCAGGCTTGGATACGAATCTAAACACCGAAAGTGAAAAGTTAGCCTTAATTAATAAGCTGAAAGAAAACATTAAGATAGATGGTGGAAAAAATGATATTTTTTCCATTAGCTATGAGGCAACAGATCCGCTCGAAGCCAAGCATGTCGTTCAATCCGTGCTTACGGTTTTTTCGGAACAAGCGCAAAAAACAGCCCTGGATGATGCCGATTCCACACAGCGTTTTTTATTGACTCAAATTCAAGAGTACGAGCAAAGACTTCGAAACGCTGAAAAAGCCCGGGAAAATTTCAAACGCGCTAATGTCGGGATGCTGCCAGGACAAAGCGGCGATCAAGTCGGTCAAATACAAGAATTGAATAGAACCATTGAAGAGGCTAAATTAGCTTTAAAAGAACTGGATTCGCGAAAACAAGTTTTAAAAGAACAGTTGGTGGAAGCTCAAGAAAGTGCGGAAGACGAATGGGGTCTGTCTCTCAATACCAACAAAGCGGAAGACCCAAGGTTAACGGCCCTAGTTTCTCAGCGTGATGAGTTATTGCTGAAATATACGCGTAAGCACCCAAGCGTAAAGGTTATTAACGATCAAATTAGATCTATTTTGAAACGCAAATCGCAAGAAAAAGAAGAGCTCGAAACGGAAGGTGCGGCTGCGGCGCATTCCAATCCGTTCGTTCAATCTATCAAGGCATCCCTTAACGAAATCGATGCACAGATAGCATCGATTAAATCGAGAATAGAATCTTATGAACAAAAAATCGTTAAGCTCGATGATGAATTCAATCAACGATTGAACGTTGAAACGGAGATGCAGAACCTGAATAGAGACTATAGTGCAATTAAGAAAAATTACGATGCCTTGCTGCAAAGAAAAGAGCAGATGAACTTAACGGAAAAGGTTGATGCCGAAGGTACATCATTAAGGTTTAAAGTGGCCGATCCACCTAATAAACCACTGTCTCCATCCGGGCCTAAAAGAGCTATTCTTTATTCTGCCGCTTTAGGGGGCGGGTTAGTTGTAGGTATCGCGATCGCTTTTTTAGCGGTATTGATAAAGCCGACTTTTATTGCATCCAATCAAATCAGAACGATGACGGGGATTCCTGTTTTAGGCAGCGTCTCTATTGTTAGAAATCGTGAACAAACGAGAAAAATGAGGATGCAAATAGTTCAATATGCGATGGCTTGCGGATTGTTAGTGACTGCTTATGCCGGAATTATGGTTTTTAAAGTCTAGAATGTCGCAATGATATCTTTTGCTCATCAAGTTTGGACATTGCGAATGAGGTGCAAATATATACCTTTTGCACTTCAAATTTCGGTAGTGCCTGGAGGTACCGGTGTACTTGGTTCCCTCACCTTACGCTAGGTGAGGGACCAGGATGGATGCTGGCATAGAGTCTACCGGTGCCGAATTTTGATCTACGATGGGCGTATATCAAGGGCAACAATTAATGGAATGATCTATAGTCCGCGGCACGTAAAGATGCCTCATTGCGTCTTCTTTGTGTTTGATAGGTTTGGAATCTATTAAATAATATCTGGAAGAAAGTCGCTAGTCCTTAACAAAATCAATAATATAAGATATATTTGTAAAATAATTCTGAATAGTCGTCGAAACAGAGTAATATTAATGGAAAAAGTATGATTATATCGATACAAGGACATCTGACAGGCCACGGAATGATGAAATTTTGGAGTAATGAATGAGTATTGAAAAGGCTTTAGAAAAAGCTAGCTTAGCCGAGAGTCTCGGTTCTGCGAAAAGATCCAACTCCATTGTTGATAATCAAACAGAATCGACGCACCCCAATGATGCATTTGATGCATTTTTTTTAACTGACGATAATAATGGTAATGCCAACGCGCACTCCTCAAACGTCGGCGAAAAAAATATCGAACGGTTTAATTGGGAGTTTCTTCACGAGCATGGTTTTATCGATCCGTCAGTCGGGCACATGAAGATTGCGGAAGAATTTAGAAGCATTAAGCGGCCGATCATGTCCAATGCACTGGGCGGCATTGAAAAAGGCATTGAGCGTTCTAATCTTATTTTGGTGACCAGTAGCGTTCCGGGAGAAGGAAAAACCTTTTCCGCTATTAATTTAGCTATCAGCATCGCGGCCGAGCGCGATAAGCAAGTGTTGTTAATCGACGCGGATGTTGCAAAACCATCGGTTTCCAGGGTATTGGGTATCAAAAGAACGCCCGGGCTCATTGAATATTTGGAAGGTAACAAGATCGATTTTTCGGATATTATTTTACAGACCGAAATCGCCGGACTTCGTATTGTTCCGGCTGGAAAAGCGCATCAATTCTCGACCGAATTACTCGCAAGTAACAAAATGATTAACCTTTCGAGAGAGTTGAGCGAACGTTATGCCGATCGTATCGTTATTTTCGATTCGCCGCCGTTGTTGGCGGCCACGCAAGCGGAAGTTTTATCCAGCATGGTCGGTCAGGTTATTTTGGTGATCGAAGCCGAAAAAACGGCTCAAAACATTGTGATGGAAGCGGTCAAAAAATTGGAGTCCTGCGATGTGGTTCTTGCTTTGTTGAACAAAACGCAAAGAAGCATGGATATGAACTACTATGGATACGGGCAATATTGATTTTTTATGAAACACCTTAAATTAAGGCGGTTCATTGTCGCTTCGGTCAGCGGTTACTTGGTATGGGGCTGTTCTACTAATGCCTGGGCTTTAAATCTTAATTTCAGGCCCAGTGTTTTTTTACAAGAAGTTTACTCGGACAATATTAGACTCGCACCGAAAGGCGAGGAACAAAGCGCTTGGGTAACCGCGATTACGCCCGGTTTTTTTGTTAACGGTCAATCGGGCCGCTATAATTTAAATCTGAATTATCGATTGCAAGGTATATATAATGCCGGCGGCGATTCCGGCATCGATTTGAATCATCAATTACAATATAACAGCAACTACATTCTTTCGCCGGGACGATTTTTCGTTCAGTCCCGTAGTTCCATTAGTCAGCAAAATATTTCCAATACGCGGATTGTCAGCGATAACTTTACCGGAGATCAAAGCAATACCGCGACCATTTCAACGTTTGGAATCGCTCCGACGTGGACGCCCAGGTTTGGAAGCTATGCTAACGGTATGGCTCGAGCCAGTTACGATAGGGTAAGTTCTAGCCAAGGCCCTTTGTCCGATACCGATAGTTTTTCGCAAAACGTCATGCTGAATAGCGGCAGGTATTTTTCGAAAGTGGGTTGGCGTTTAAATTTCAATAATAGAATCAATCAAAACAGTAGCGGAGAGGACATACGCTTTCAAGATTCCGATGCTTTACTCCGGTACAATCTGAACAGAAAATTTAGCTTGATCGCGCAAGGCGGGTATGCAAACAACGATTTTCAGTCGACCACCGGGTTCAGCCGAAACGGCTTTTATTATAATTTCGGCGGACAATGGAGACCAAGCCAACGATTCAGCGTATCGGCGGGTTATGGGAATAACTCCTATGTCACGGTTTTCTTTTCGCCGTTTCAACGTTTACAAGCATCCGTGACCTATCGTAACAACGATATCGGCACGAATACCGGCGATGTCTGGCAAGGCAGTCTGCGTTATTTTACCCCGCGATCGGTAGTTAATTTAACCTACAACGAGGATACGACCACGGTTCAGCAGGTATTGATGGAGGAGCGTACTTTTCTTCGATTGTCGGGCCTTCCCTCGGACATAAATATGGACGATCTAGTGACGGCGTTGGGCCTTGATTCTTCGGATATAAGTTGGACCAGAGATAATTCGGGCGACATTCTTTTCAACACCAGATTGCCGACCCTGACAGACGATGTTTTTGTCAGAAGAAGAGGTCAGCTATCGTATTCCTACCGTACCGGTAAAAGCATTCTTAGTGCGAATGTTTTCACCGAAAGAAGAACCTTTCAAGAGAGTCAAGTGAAGGACGAGGTTTATGGTATTAGAGGAACTTGGATGTGGCGATTCATGCCCAGAACCAATACCTTTTTAAGTTCCGGTTACCAGGTGACCGACACCGACTTTTCAACGGACAATCGCTTCGATATGGCGTTTCGAGTACAAAGAAGCATCTTGCGGCAATTGAACGGTAACATTGAATATCGTTATATCAATCAAAGTTCAAACACTAACATCAATAGTTTCGATGAAAACCGCGTTACATTGAATTTGATGGCTTTTTTCTAACTTTAAACGATAATTGGTTTTTAAATGGAGAATAATAAAATAACGAACGCGATGACCGTGGATGTAGAGGATTATTTTCAAGTCTCCGCGTTTGAGAAAACAATTGCCAAATCCGACTGGGAAACATTGCCGCAACGGGCGGATTACAATACGCATCGTTTCTTGGATTTATTCGAAAAGCACAATATCAAAGCGACTTTTTTTACTCTCGGTTGGGTTGCCGAACGGCATCCGGCATTGATACAAAGAATTGTCAAGGAAGGCCATGAGCTGGCCTGTCACGGTTATGACCATATTCGAATCACCGAGCTCGATCCCGAGCAGTTTCGAAGCGATATCGTCAAAACCAAAACAATACTGGAAGATATCGGCGGCCGAGAGGTGATCGGTTACCGAGCGCCGAGTTATTCGATCGGCGCGAGTAATCCTTGGGCGCACAATATACTCGCTGAAGCGGGATTCCGATACAGTTCCAGCGTCTATCCGGTCAAGCATGATTTATACGGCATGCCGGAAGCGCCGCGGTTTATCTACGAACCGATCGCGGATAATAATTTCAAGGAAATTCCGATTACCACGTTACCATTAGCCGGTAAGAATTGGCCGTGCGGCGGCGGCGGTTTTTTCAGGTTTTATCCTTATTTTTTATCCAAATGGGCCTTTAACGCCATTAATCAAAAAGAACATCAGGCCGGAATTTTTTATTGCCATCCTTGGGAAATCGACCCCGAACAACCGAGACAGAAAAACGTGAGTTTCAAATCGAAATTCCGGCATTATTTGAATCTCGATAAAATGGAAGGGCGCATCGTCAATCTGCTCAACGATTTTTCCTGGGATACGATGTCGAACGTTTTTCTCAATATCGATAAAGGCCAATGAGCCGATCTTATTCCTTTACTTCATCAAACAATGCTCAAATTACTGGATTCTGACAATTATAAAAAATGGGACGCCTTCGTAGAGCAGCAAGCGGACGCCACTTTTTTTCATCTATCCGGCTGGAAAGACGTCATAGAACGCGCCTTCGGTCATGAAACTTATTTCTATTACATTGAAAAGAAAGGCAAAGTTACAGGTATATTGCCGTTGGCCCGTATAAAAAGTGCGCTATTCGGACACGCCTTATGTTCTTTATCGTTTTGCGTTTACGGCGGTATAGTCGCCGAAGACGAAGAAAGTTATGTTATGCTCGACCAAGAGGCCTGTCGTCTGGCTGGCGAATTAAATGTCGATTATCTGGAAATGCGAAACCAGGTTCAAAAATCGCCGGAGCGCCCCTACAAAGAACTCTATGTAACTTTTCGTAAGACGCTCGATCCAGACCCTGAAAAGAACATGCTGGCGATCCCGCGTAAACAACGTGCGATGATCCGTAAAGGTATCAATGCCGGTTTGGTGAGCGTTATCGATCAAGACATCGAACGTTTTTATCAAGCGTATTCGGAAAGCGTCAGAAACCTCGGTACTCCGGTTTTTTCCAAAAAATATTTCCAAATTTTGCAGGATATATTTAAGGATCAATGCGAGATATTGACGGTCGAAAAGGACGGTCAACTGATTGCCAGTGTCATGAGTTTTTATTTCAAGGATGAAATACTGCCTTATTACGGCGGCGGTATCGATCAAGCTAGATCGGTGCAAGGTAACGACTTCATGTATTGGGAAGTGATGCGACGGGCCGTCGACAAAGGCGTTAAGATATTCGATTACGGGCGCAGTAAAGTCGGTACCGGTTCCTACCGTTTTAAGAAGCATTGGGGCTTTGAGCCCGAGCCGTTATTTTACGAGTTTCATTTAGTCAAGGCTGATCGCTTGCCCGATATCAATCCGTTGAATCCGAAATATCGATTGTTTATCGAGGCCTGGAAACGTTTACCTCTGCCGATCAGCCGGTTCGTCGGACCTTGGCTATCGAAAGATTTGGGGTGATGCATGAGGAAAAATTTATTATTTTTGGTTCATCGTATTCCCTATCCGCCGAATAAAGGCGATAAAATCCGCTCGTTTCATTTTCTAAAGGCATTATCGCAGCAGTATCAAATCTTCTTGGGTAGCTTCATTGATGATCCCAACGATCGGCAGTATGCCGACACGGTCAAAAGTTACTGTCAAGAATCCTACTTCGAATCACTAGATCCGTTGCAATCCAAAATCAAAAGCCTTACCGGGTTATTGACCGGCAAGGCTCTAAGTCTGCCTTATTACAAGAATCCTAAGCTCCAGCAATGGGTAAATGACGTCATCGAGCGACATCAGATTCGCAAAGTACTGATTTTTTCATCGGTCATGGGGCAATATGTCCTTAATCGAGAAGATTTGACGCTGATTGCCGATTATGTCGACGTCGATTCGGATAAATGGCGGCAATACGCCGAGAAAAAGAAGTGGCCGGAAAACTGGATCTATCGGCGCGAATCCGAACGCCTGCTCGAATTTGAGAAGCAATTAATCTCTCAAGCCAAAGCCGGTTTTTTTGTTTCCGAACAAGAAGCGAGTTTATTTAAAACCTTGGCTCCGGAATTCGAGGCTCGAATCGGTTCGGTCAATAACGGCGTCGATACCGATTATTTTTCGCCGGATCATGCATTCGATTCGCCGTATCGCCCGGAAAGCCAAGTATTAGCATTTACCGGCGCGATGGATTATTGGGCCAATGTCGATGCCGTTAAATGGTTTGCCGAAAAGGTATTTCCGGCCATTCGGAAAAAACACCCCGATACCGAATTTTATATCGTCGGTTCCAAGCCGACCAAGGACGTGTTGTCGCTCGCCCAAATAGAAGGTGTGGTCGTGACCGGTAGTGTGGACGATGTTCGCCCCTTTATCGCGCATGCCGATTTGGTCGTTACACCTTTGCGTATTGCGAGAGGCATTCAAAATAAAGTGCTGGAAGCAATGGCCATGGCTAAACCCGTCATTGCGACATCGATGGCGATTGAAGGCATTCCGTTCGATGACAGTTTGAATGTCGCGATAATCGACGATGCGCAGCCGTTCGCCGATAGAGTTTGTGAGGCGCTTGCCCAAGGTAAAGGAGGCAAGCGGTCGGAAGGCAATCGGCGGTTCGTGCTGGAGAATTTCAGTTGGCAAACGTCGACCGACCGGTTGATCGAGTTGATCGGTTGAGAGGCAGTTTTTTACGCCCATCTGAATGAAAGTCTTATAACTTCGTTAATGCAGTAGGGTACGCACCGCGTACCCTACTGTACTTCCAGGTATCTATGGATTTCGTGATAAATAATGTCCTGGAGCTATACGCTTTCCTGATTACGTATAAGCTTCAGCCTATTTGAAGTCCAGACAAAGTTTTGTGTCGCTATCGCGACGTTTATGTGGAGTCGGTTCGCGGACCGACAGCCGCGATACTTTTCTTTGCTTGTCCAAAGAAAAGTATCCAAAAGAAAAGACACCCGGAGACCGCTGCATCCTGCGCGCTGACGATTTTGCCGAGGGTTTTCGGAAGGGCTGTCCCTAGCCCTCCGAAAACGAGCGGCATCCCTGCCGCTCCCCTAACGGGCTATTCTCGGCAAAATCGCCAGTGCTCGGCGCGGCCTAACGGAGCCCGGGCGGGAGCTCTAAGCCAAAGCAAATTGGCTGAAGGTTCTAAGTAATTAGATACGCTTTTGTTAAGGGGTCGGTAACTCGCTCGGCAGGACGCCGTGAATACCTCCATGTAGGCTTGATGGCGGCTTTCCCTGCCGCCGACACCTGCCAATCGAGCAACCGAACCCTCCGTAAAATAGGGAAGTTATTTGCGACTAAATCCTAATCTCCAGGTCCGGAGATTGCGGTCACGATTAGAAGTCGATGCTGTATTCGTTTTCAAGCAACTTGGCATGAGCCGCAGCGAGCCTTGCGATAGGAATTCTAGGTGCCGAACATGAGACATAATCCAGTTTGATATGATGGCAAAAGCGGATCGATTCCGGATGTCCGCCTTGTTCGCCGCAAATACCCACTTTGATATCGGGCCGGGTTTGTCGTCCCAATTCAACTGTCATTTTCATCAATTGACCGACACCCTTAGCGTCGAGCACTTCAAACGGGTTATCCGCTAGTAACCCGGATTCATTGTATAAGGGCAAGAATTTGTTTTCGGCGTCTTCTCTGGAAAACGAAAAAGTTGCCTGCGTCAGATCGTTGGTACCGAACGAGAAAAATTCGGCGACATCGGCCAGTTTTGCCGCGCGCGTGCAAGCCCTGACGGTTTCGACCATTGTGCCGAATTTGAATTCCAAGTCTATGCCATACTGTTTTTCGACCTCTTTTTGAATTTGATCGACGTAAGACTTAACTTTTATCAATTCCTGAACGGTAATGACTTGAGGCACCATGATTTCGGGCAAAATCGGTTTGCGTTGCTTAATACATAGCGCCGCCGCTTCAAGAATCGATCGGATCTGCATTTGGTAGATCTCAGGGTAAGACATGCCTAGTCTGACGCCTCGATGGCCGAGCATCGGGTTTACTTCGTAGAGTTCTTTGACCTTACTCAGCATTAATTCCTTTTTTGCGATCGCTTTGTTGATGACCTCTTCGTTCAGATGATTGAACGGCGACGGCAATAAGGCATGAGAACCCAAGGTGTCGAGCGTAACTTGTTGGCCTTGAATCATGATTTTATATTGATTCAAGGCCCGGATTTCATCTTCCAGTTGATGTTCGCCGGGTAGGAACTCATGCATCGGCGGGTCCAACAGGCGAACCGTGACCGGGTAAGGCGACATGGCCTCAAATAGTTCTTGGAAATCGTCGCGTTGAATCGGGAATAATTTGGCTAAAGCTTCTTGGCGCGCTTCCTTGTTGCCGGCAAGAATCATATCGATGACGAGCGGCAAGCGGTCGGAGGCGTTAAACATGCGTTCGGTGCGGCATAAACCGACTCCGGTAGCCCCATAACTTGCGGCCAAGCGGGCGCGTTCCGGCGTATCGACATTGGCATGCACTTCCAATTCGGCAACTTCATCGGCCCAAGATAACAGGGTTTTCAATTCTTCCGAAAAAGAGGGTTCGATCGTGGGGATTCTGCCTAAAAAGATCAAACCGGTACTGCCGTCGATTGTGATCATATCGCCTTCACGGATATGCAATTCGCCTATGACGGCTTGACGCGAGCGGACGTCGATCTTGATATCCTCCGCGCCGGCTACGCAAGCCTTGCCCATGCCTCTGGCCACAACGGCGGCATGCGAAGTTTTCCCGCCGCGACTGGTCAGAATGCCTTGCGCGGCAAAAAATCCGTGAATATCCTCGGGCTTGGTTTCTTCTCTCAGTAAAATGACCGCTTCGCCCGCACGACCTAATTGTTCGGCCGTGTCGGCTTCGAATACGCATTTACCGCAGGCCGCGCCCGGCGAGGCCGGTAAGCCTTGTGCAACCGCTTCGGCTGTTGAATTAGGGTCGAGTTGCGGATGCAAAAGTTGTTCAAGCAATTCCGGGTTGATCCGCAATAAGGCTCGTTTTTTGTCGATCAGGCCTTCGGCAACCATTTCGACCGACGTTCTGACCATCGCGGCCGCATTCATTTTACCGTTACGCGTTTGCAGGCAATAGAGTATGCCTCGCTCGATCGTATATTCGTAATCCTGAACTTCTTTGTAATGGGTTTCGAGTTTATTGCGTAATTCGACCAGTTGTCGATAAAGATCGGGCATTTCATTAGCGAGTTCATGCACCGGTTTCGGAGTGCGAATGCCGGCGACGACATCTTCACCTTGCGCATTGACCAAATATTCGCCGTACATCTCATTGGTGCCGGTTCCCGGATTGCGTGTAAAGCCGACCCCGGTCGCGCAGTCGTTGCCCATGTTGCCGAATACCATCGTCACAACATTGACTGCGGTGCCGTTGGCCATTTTCGGCGTGATATGGAATTCCCGGCGGTAATCGACCGCGCGTTTACCCATCCATGAATTAAAAACCGCTTTTATCGATAGTTCCAGTTGTTCATAGACGTCTTCAGGAAAGGGTTTTCCGGTTTCTTCGTGAACCACTTGCAGGAACAGCTCGCTGATTTGGCGTAAATGTTCGGAGTCGAGACCGACATCGGCTTTAATGCCGGCTTGTTTCTTGATGGCATCAAAATGCTGATCGAATTTTTCGTCGTCAATACCCAAAGCGACCTTGCCGAACAGTTGAATGAAGCGCCGATACGCGTCATAGGCAAAACGCGGGTCGCCGGTTTGATCGATCAAGCCGGCTAGGGTTTGTTTGTTGAGGCCAAGGTTCAAAATCGTATCCATCATGCCCGGCATCGATATCGCCGAGCCTGAACGTACCGAGACTAGTAAAGGGTTGTCGCGGCCGCCGAATTGTTTTTCGGTTTGCGTTTCGACTTCGGTAATGTGAGCTTTGACTTCATCCATTAAGCCATCGGGTAAGCGCTGGTTATTTATATAATCTAGGCAGGCGGTCGTTGTTATTACAAATCCTGGAGGAACGTTGAGTCCGATTTGCGTCATTTCGCAAAGATTCGCGCCTTTTCCGCCCAACAACATTTTGTTTTTGCCGTCGCCTTTTTGGAACGAGTAAATATATTTTTCAGTCATGGCAGATCCGTATTTGAGCTGATGGAAAAAAGAGAGGGTCTTTGAGTGTCTTTAGCATACGGTAATTCGCAATAAATTAAAAAGCGTTTCTAACAGGGTTCATGAGGGATTTAACATGCGCGGCAACACTCTCGGCCAAAGCTTTAATATGATAACCGCCCTCCAATACGGATAAAACTCGGCCCTTAGCGCTTTCTTCGGCAATGGCTTTTATATTTTCGGTGACCCACTGGTAGTCTTCCGTAGTTAGCCGAATGCCGGCTAACGGATCGTCTTGGTGAGCGTCGAATCCTGCGGATATCAATATCAGGTCAGGCTTGAAATGTTGAACCGCAGGTAAAATAATCGAGCTGTACAGCTCTCTGAATTCGGTGCTGGAAGCCCCAGGATGCAGCGGCACATTTACGATGTTGCCGACGCCGGTTTCCTTGGGGTGCCCCGTGCCGGGATAATGGGGCATTTCATGAGATGAAGCGTAGAGTATCTGAGGTTGTTTGTAAAACGCAGCTTGTGTTCCATTGCCGTGATGCACGTCGAAATCGATGATCGCAATCTTGCCGAGGGAATAATGCAACCGTGCATATTCCGCCGCGATGGCAATATTATTGAATAGGCAAAAGCCCATCGGTCGATCGGGTTCGGCATGATGTCCGGGCGGGCGAACCGCGCAAAAAGCGGAAGTCGCCTGATCTGTGCAGAGTTTATCCACTGCATCGCAAACGGCAGCGACAGCGAGTAAAGCGGCGGTCCCGGAGCCGGGAGAGAGGATGGTGTCGTGATCGAGCGCATGCAAGCCCTGGTTGGGAATGCTGTTGAGAATGCCGTCGATCATCGCTGGACTATGAATTAACGCAACTTTTTCTTGAAGATCATCGCGCCATTTAGGTTGCACCCGGATCAAGTGCTTAAAATTCGGCGCGTTTAAGGCTTCGTCGATTGCCAGTAGCCTAGCGGCGCATTCAGGGTGGCCGGGGCCGGTATCATGCTCTAAAAAGGCCGGATGTGTGTAGTACAATGTGGGCATGCGTTTTAGTTCTGACGATAAATAATTGCTTAGACTTTTTTGTTAGCAGTTAGCAGTTAGCAGTTAGCAGTGAATAGTGAATAGTGAATAGTGAATAGTGAATAGTGAATAGAATTAGCGAAATAAGACTTATTGTTATTGACCGCTAAACCGGCAAAGCTATGGTCAATATCTCAAGTACGTTGCTCAGGCGTCGAGTTTTGGGTCATTTCGAACATCGTTCGATCCGGTTTGCCTTGGATATAGGACGCTCCCGGGTCGATAATAAATTGACCGCGCATCGCGGTTCTACCTAGCAGCATACGGAATTTCATGTTGTCGCGATTGGTTAAGGTCAGTTCTGCTGTGATCAGTGAAGTGCCAAGAAGAAGTTCGGTTTCAATCACATAACGGCGACTTTTGTGTCCGCCGGAGTCGGTAACCATGCGCAGATCTTTAACTTGGGCATGGCATTCGATGACCGTATCGATGCGATGTTGGTCGGGGTGAATGTTGAACATGATCCAATGGTCCTTGCCTTTTTTATAGGGATCGATATAAAAGGCGTGTAATGCCGAAGTGCGAGCGCCGGTATCGATTTTGGCTTTTATCCGGGGAATATTTAAACTCGGCAAGGCCAGCCATTCTCTCCAGCCTAATTTTGGCAGTTCAACAAATTCTGAAGTCATTGTGTCTGATCCATTAATAAAGCCCCGGTATCAAAACCGGGGCTTATGGTTGCCAACTAACGAGCCGAATCTCCGTAGTGCGTTTCAATATAGCGTTCGACCAGCGCTTGAAATTCCTCGGCTATATGATCGCCTTTTAAGGTGACTGTTTTGACACCGTCTTCATAGACCGGAGCAACCGGGGTTTCGCCGGTACCGGGCAAGCTGATGCCGATACTGGCATTCTTGCTTTCTCCGGGACCGTTGACGACGCAACCCATGACCGCGACTTCCATTTCTTCGACGCCAGGATATTTAGTGCGCCAAGACGGCATACTGACGCGTAGATAATTTTGAATTTCCATCGCCAATTTTTGGAAATAGTCGCTGGTCGTACGGCCGCAGCCGGGGCAGGCGATAACCATCGGAGTAAACGAACGAAAGCCCATGGTTTGCAGTATTTCCTGCGCAACGACAACTTCTTGGGTTCTGGCGGTGCCGGGCTCCGGCGTGAGCGAGATGCGAATCGTGTCTCCGATGCCCTGTTGCATGAGGACGGATAGGGCGGCCGAAGAGGCTACGATGCCTTTCGAGCCCATGCCGGCTTCGGTTAGGCCGAGGTGTAACGCGTAATCGCAGCGTTTACTCAGGTCTTGATAAATGCTGATCAATTCCTGAACGTTGCTGATTTTACAAGACAATAAAATTTTGTTGGCGGGTAGGCCTATTTCTTCGGCGCGGGCCGCGCTTTCGAGTGCCGAGACGATGATTGCTTCTCGAGTAACGGCAGGTAGTTCGTCCGGATTTTCTTTTTGTCTGTTTTCATCCAAAAGGCGCGTTAAAACCGCTTGATCCAGACTACCGCCGTTAACGCCGATTCGAACGGGCTTGTCGTAGCGGCAAGCGAACTCGATCATTTGTTGAAATTGTGGATCGCGGTTTTTACCGCGTCCGACATTCCCGGGATTGATGCGATATTTATCTAAGGCTTCGGCGCAGGCGGGGTATTTTTCGAGTAATTTATGTCCATTAAAATGGAAATCGCCGACGATCGGAACGGTAAAACCTTTTTGATTGAGTTGGTTGCGGATTTCGGGAACGGCTTTAGCCGCGTCTTCGGAGTTGACGGTAATCCGTACGATTTCCGAGCCGGCCTTCGACAGTTCCATGACTTGGTTGACTGTCGCTTTGATATCGGCGGTATCGGTATTGGTCATCGATTGAACGACGATTGGCGCGCCGCCGCCCACTTTGATGTCGCCGATTTGAACTTGATGGGTAATTTTTCTTGGGCTGATTGACATAGACTTAAATCTTTATGGAAATGGTTGACATTATCTGAAAGAATGATCGCAATTATACTCTATACGGACAATTCTAAAGAGTTAAATCGTGAAGATTAATTATTTTTCTGATGTTCATTTGGAATTCGGCAATTTACAAACACCAAGCAATGACGCCGACATCATCATTGCCGCCGGCGATATCGGTGTAAACAAACAAGGAGTGGATTGGCTGAAGACTTTCAATAAACCGGTCATTTATGTAGCCGGCAATCACGAATTTTATACCGGGGAATATTATGAAGTGCTGAAAATGTTACGAATGGAATGTGCGGGAAGCCGAGTTCATTTTTTGGAAAATAATCTCTTCATTTATCAGGATGTCAGGTTTCTGGGATGCACGCTATGGGCGGATTTAATGATAGACGGAGTAGAGACGGCTGAGGCGTTAGGGAAAACTTTGAATGATTTTAGAAAAATTACCTATAACGGTCATGCTTTCGATATTGAAAGCTTTTATAAATTACATCAGCGATCGAAACAATGGCTTGAAGCCGAATTGCGACGGCCATTCGACGGCAAAACCGTAGTAGTGACACATCATGCGCCTACTTCATGGAGTTGGAACGATTCGCCTTATGCATTGAAAAAATTTGCTTATTGTAATGATTTAAAAGCCTTTTTACATGAGTACGAGGTAGCGGCTTGGTTTCATGGCCATGTGCACAGCATAAGCGATTATCGTATCGCCGGCGCTCGAATACTTTGCAATCCAAGAGGTTATATGGGGCGTAAAACGGTTGACGGTTTTGATGTGAATAAGGTCGTTGAGATTTGATGGCTGTGTATGGGGTTAGCAGTGAGCGGTTAGCGGTAAGTCGTGAAGGGTAAGTGTAAGTATGCCCCTCGTAGATCAAAATTCGGCGCCGGGGTGCCCGTCAAAGGACGCCGTGAATACGTCCCTGTAGGCTCTATGCCAGCTCCATGCTGGCAAAGCCTTAGCCGAGCACCCCGACACCTCTTCAGGCACTGCCGAAATTTGAAGTACGAAAGGTATATTCTTTCCCTTCCCGGATCTTCACCGAAATTTGAAATTCTGCTTTCGGCAGCTTCCGCATCGACGTATTTGCGCTAGGTTAGCGATCATCTATTTCCCCGATCTGGGGCTAATTCATGTTATATATTCAATTAATCATCTATAATTATGTTTTATCGAATAAATTAAGAGAACTTGTTTATGTCTGCAGTGATTGAAGAAAAAACATTTCGAGGTTTGCGAGAGGTTGCCTTATTAGGTTTGGCGGCCTGTGCATTGTTCTTTTTAATTTCACTCGTCACTTTTAGTAATGAAGATGCCGGCTGGACCCATAGCGGCACCGGGCAAGGCATCAATAACGCCGGCGGCATGGTTGGTGCCTGGCTGGCCGATTTTACACTCAGCGTTTTCGGATTGATGGCGTATTTGTTTCCGATCATGATAATTCGCCAAGCCTATTTGATGTATGTCGGAAAAAGCCGTGAAACCGGTAAACTGAGTATTGCGGTTAGTTGGTTGGGGTTTATTGCTACCTTGATGGCTGGTACTTCATTGATATATCTGCATTTTCTGAGAATTCGTATGGATTTGCCCGGTTCGACCGGCGGCATTTTAGGCCAGGAAACCGGGGATATTTTTGTGTTGGCGTTGGGAGATTCCGGTGCGACCTTAATGTTATTAGCGATTCTATTGGCCGGTGTAACGTTATTTACGGGCTTGTCTTGGTTTAAATTGATGGATGGCGTGGGTAAATACACCTTACTGTTTTTTCGTTGGTTAGGCCAAGGACTGTTCGGGGTGCTACAAAACCAATATGAAAGACGGGTCGCGGAGTCTCCGGTTTCGGCCAAGCCTCGTGAAAAAACGAAAGGAAAAATCCTGAAAAAAACCAAAGCCGCTCCAGTAGTGGATTTGCAAGAAGAATCGTTTATTCCACCAAGTAAAACCAAGCAAAAGAAAATCGATTTTAGTAAGGTTTCAGAAGGCGAATTGCCGCCTTTATCTTTGCTTGACGAACGCAATATCCGAGTCAAAGGTTATTCGCCAAGCGAATTGGAGGATATGTCGCGTTTGGTCGAGGAAATACTGCAGGATTTCAATGTCGTGGCCGAAGTGGTTGGTGTCCATCCCGGCCCGGTAATCACTCGTTTCGAATTGCAACCGGCGGCCGGCGTTAAAGTCAGTCGAGTCAGTAGTTTGTCGAAAGATCTCGCGCGCGCGTTATCGGTAACCAGCGTTCGTATCGTCGAAGTCATTCCCGGCAAGCCTTATATCGGTCTGGAGATCCCGAATCAAGAACGCGAAATGGTCACGCTTCGTGAGCTATTGGCTTCGCAAGGTTTCGAAAAAGCTAAATCGCCGCTGACCTTGGCGATGGGCAAGGATATTTCCGGTGCGCCGGTCGTCGCCGACCTAGGCAAAATGCCGCATGCTTTGGTGGCCGGTACGACCGGTTCCGGTAAGTCGGTTGCAATCAATACGATGATTTTGAGTTTGCTATACCGAGCCACGCCGAAAGAGGTTCGAATGATCATGATCGATCCGAAAATGTTGGAATTGTCGGTTTATGAAGGCATTCCGCATTTATTGACGCCGGTCGTGACCGATATGAAAGAGGCCAGTAATGCCCTGCGTTGGGCCGTTGCCGAAATGGAGCGCCGATACAAGTTGATGTCCAAGATGGGCGTCAGAAATTTGGCCGGTTTCAATCAATTGATCAACGATGCCGACGCGAAAGGCGAAAGCATACGCGACCCGTTTTTTGTGTTGGAGAGGCCGCTCGAAGAGGGCGAGGAGTTTCCGGTTTTAACGACCTTGCCGAGTATCGTGATTGTAATCGATGAGTTGGCCGATATGATGATGATTGTCGGCAAGAAAGTCGAGGAGTTGATCGCGAGATTGGCGCAAAAAGCGCGGGCGGCAGGCATTCATTTGATTCTGGCGACGCAACGGCCGTCGGTCGATGTCTTGACCGGTTTAATCAAGGCCAACGTGCCGACTCGGATTTCGTTTCAGGTGTCTTCGCGCATCGATTCCCGGACCATTTTGGATCAGGGCGGGGCGGAAACGCTATTGGGTAACGGCGATATGTTGTTTTTGCCCTCAGGAACCAGTATTCCCATTCGCGCACACGGTGCGTTCGTCGACGATCACGAAGTGCATCGTATTGTCGAGTTTCTTAAAGAAACGGGTCCTGCCGATTATTTGGACGAAATTACGCAAGAGCGAAGCGATAATAGCGATGGGTTCGGCGGGCTTTCCGATACTGATAGTGAAACCGATGCGCTTTACGACGAGGCGGTTCAGTTTGTTACCGAAACGCGTAAGGCGTCGATATCCAGTGTGCAGCGCCGTTTTAAGGTCGGCTATAACCGTGCGGCCCGCATGATTGAAGATATGGAGGCTGCAGGTGTCGTGAGTCCGGCGGAATCTAACGGTTCGCGCGAAGTATTGGCGCCACCGCCGCCGAAAGAGTGATGTTGCGTAGAGCTCGAAAATGAATATAGCACTGGTTGGCGGTTTGATTTTGATCGTTTCCCTCGTCGGAGGCTGGTTGTTGTCGGTACAAAAAAAATCGGAAGAAAAACCGATCAAGATTATGCTCTTCATGGTGTATTTCTGGCTGTTGTTTTTTGTTCAACTGGCCATTTTGGCGATCGTCTATTACTACGATAAAAAATACGGCCTTGAATGGATCATCAGATAATTCGATTTTGTAATTATTCTACGGAAACAATCGATTCGTTTGTAAGTATTCAGTCCACCTCTTTGAAAAAGAGGGGCTAGGGGAGATTTTTTAAAATAAATCCCCCTCAATCCCTAATGTATCCCCACAAAATAGCCAAATAAAACAATTTTTTATGGCTGAAAAATTGATAGATATATTGATTTTTTTCATCGTTCCTACGCTCTGCGTGGGAATGCATTCCGGGAAGCTCTGCGTCCCCAGAGGTCGATAATCCCGACAAGAGCAACGATACAAAAAATATGGCCTTGAATGGGTTATCAGCTAATGCAATTTTGTACACCCGTCGTAGATCAAAATTCGGCGCCTGGGTGTCCGTTAAAGGACGCCGTGAATACGTCCATGTAGGCAAAGCCTTTATCGGACACCCAGGCTCCTTCTCTGGCACTGCCGATATTTGAAGTGCGAAAGGTATAATTATTCTCCGGGATCAATCGATTCGTTTACTTCTTATGAGGCTTCGATTTAGACCATCTGTTTTGTTTCATAGAAGCGTTACGATTCGAATCCAGGAGCGTCACTAGAGGTGACTTCCGGCTTTTTTTATTTTTTCGATCTGCAGGGCGATAGCCCATAAAACATGTTCTTTGACCAAGTCGGACGGATGTTCGAGCTTGGTTTTCAAGGCCGAAACGATCGATTCCGAATAAGGGGCGTTACCGAGCGCGACCGCAATATTTCTTAGCCAGCGCTCGTGACCGATTCTTCGTATCGCCGAGCCTTCGGTATATTTCAGAAAAGTCGGTTCGTCCCATTCAAAAACTTCGAGTAATTGCCGGCTGTTGAGTTGCTGTCTGGGATTGAAATCTTTTTCGTCGGTCAAGCGGGCGAAGCGGTTCCATGGGCAAACGATCTGGCAGTCGTCGCAACCGTAAATTCGGTTGCCGATCAACGGTCTTAACGGTTCCGGAATCGATCCGTGTAATTCGATCGTCAAGTATGACACGCACAAGCGCGCGTCGACTTGATAGGGTGCAACGATCGCCCGTGTCGGGCAGATGTCGAGGCACGCCATACAACTTCCGCAATGATTGCCGGCTTTTGTATCGGGCGGCAGAGCTAAATCGGTATAAATCTCGCCGAGAAAGAACCAAGAGCCGGCCTTACGATTGATGACATTGGAATGCTTGCCTATCCAGCCCAGTCCGGCTTTCTCGGCCAACGCTTTTTCGAGAACCGGCGCGCTGTCTACGAACACCCGGTAGCCGAAGTCGCCGATTTCGTTTTTAATCCGGTCGGCCAGTTTTTGGAGGCGCTGTCTCATTAACTTGTGATAATCCCGGCCCAAGGCATATCTTGAAATATAAGCGGCTAGTGGTTCTTCAAGGTTGCGATTCATCGCTGCTGGAGGCTCGGGCAAATAGTCCATGCGCACCGAAATAACACTGCGCGTTCCCGTCTGTAAAACGGCAGGCCGGCTGCGTTTGAGTCCGTGCCGCTGCATATAATCCATTTCGCCGTGAAAACCTTTGTCCAACCAATGATTGAGATGGGCCTCTGCTTCGGCCAAATCGGTGTCGGCGATGCCGACTTGTTGAAAACCCAATTCCAGACCCCATTGTTTGATCCATTGAGTCAGGGAAGAAAGCTGGTTTATGTTTGTTGTAGTCATTGATGATTGCGCTATTCACTCGATTGCTTTGAGTTTAATGGTTTAACAGGCTCGAGTGGGTTTCTGTTCCTGTCAGGTTCTTGCACTGTTGATGCTCGATTAGAATTCGTGTTCTGAAGGTGTTTCGAATATACTGCAACGGATGGCATCAATTGATGTGATGCGAAATTTTTTTTCGAGTTGGTAGGATTAATTTCAGCCACTTAGCTTTAATTTAATTTCCGGTCGATTTTGTTTACCGGTCAATTAAACCTTTATTGAATAATATTTAAATGCGATTGAACAAGTACTTTATATCCATGCTGCCGATGCTGGCGGTCGGTTGTGCCGGTTTAACCGGACAACAGGCGGCCGCTCCGGTTGAACCGTATTATAAAACACCGGTTCCGCAACCGGCGAAGCCTATCGTCAAAGAAAAGCCAGTTGCGTCGCCGGAGGTCAAAGCTGCTCCCTTAGAACCGCCTGCCCCTCCGGCGTGGGCAACCCCTGCCGAAAAAGTGCAATCGACTCAATTGAGTCCGGTTGCAATTGCGATGATTTCCGATGCGGACCGAAGCGCCGGTGCGGGTAATCTTGATTCGGCGGCTGCTGTTTTGGAGAGAGGGCTAAGAATCGAGCCGAGAAACGCGACTTTGATTTATAAATTGGCTGAAGTTCGTCTTAAACAAGCGAAGCCTAAACTAGCCGAGGACTTGGCTAAAAAATCGGCGATATTGGCGGGTTCCGATAGCAGGTTAAAAAAACGTTGCTGGCTCTTGATCGCCGAAGCAAAAAAAATGCAAGGGGATTTGGCGGGGGCTATGGATGCGCGATCGAAAGCCGAAAATTTGTAAATGATAGTTGAAAGTTCGATTAGAGCTTTCAACTTCGCAAAACTATGTTGATCGGCTAGTACCCAGTCATTTTTACAATGTCGGGTAAAAATCGTTTAGCTCAGCGTAAATCCGCTCATCCTTCGACAGGCTCAGGATGGACGGATTTGCTTTTACCTGTGAAGACAAGATTGGCTGAGTACTAGGGTATTAATTTTAAAAAGAGCAGAGTTCAGTTCATTAAATCATTGAGGCTCTAAACTGCCCATCCTTTGCGTTCAGGTCGATCGCTATTTGAGTACTTGAACTGCTCTTCCGGAGTTGAGGGTTGTTGCTACACAATGCCCGACTTGTTTCTACTCGGCGCGATTGCGGCGAAAAACGTTCAGACTTGCTAAAGCGATTCCGAACAGAACCAATGCACCGGGAAGCGGAACCGGAGCAGAAAAGTTGCTAATTGTTGATTGAGCTCGGCCAAAGAGGCTGTCCAATGATGCTTGGCGAAAACCGAATACATCTCCAAGCTGAACATTAAATTCAAAAACACCGGATTGAGTTAAAGAGCCTCCATCTGCCGATAAAGCATATTCAGTGCCGTTATGGAGAAAAGACAACGGATCCCATTCGGCTGATTCATCGGTTGTTTCATAAGACCAATTGAATGAGAGCATGCCGGTAGCATCCGCGCTTATTGTAAAGTCGATAGTTGCAAAGAGTTCTTCCGGATCAATGGCGTTATCGCCTCCAATCAATGTAATGGAGTTTGGTGCATTGTTAAGGTCGATAGAGGCATCGGATCCTGGGGTAATCGCAGTTTGCCAATTACTAACATCATAATAGCCCTCGAAACTAGCGTTTGCCGGCGAGATAACGATCATAGTGCCTGCGATTATAAATGATTTAAATAGCTTTATTTTATGCTTCATGGTGATAATCCTTGTTATTGAGGTCAGAAGAATGGATTTTTGATATATTAAGCAAAATTGTTGCCTATATGTTAATTCTATTTAAAAACAATCGCTTATGTTTTAAGAGAAAAAAAGAAGTTGATTGTTTGTAAAAATAGCTGACAAATTATCGGCGCCTTGTTGTTTTTTAAAATTATTGAATCGTTGAGCTAATATGAAATATTTTTATGCGCATTGTTCCAAGAAAAGCCCAATCAATTGGGTGAAGCAACTCGCTCTTTTATCCTAAGACGCCCGAAAAATCTATTTGTCGGCAAATGGTTTGTTAATGCTTAAATCGCTATCAATTATGAAAAAAATAGAACTTATTTGAAAAATACAATATTATCTAAGAACCTGGAAGATTGGTTTTTTTCATTCTATAGATTTTAATATGGTAGGAAAATATTTAATTATCAATGGTTAATCTATTTTTGGTTTATATGTTTTTTTATCGTGGGTGTTGCGGCAGCAGGGAACTACCGTCAGTATCTGATTTCAGGTTTTCTTGATTAAGTTTAACTATCCTAGAGGGTTCAGGTGTTTGGGTTCCTCGACAGGCAATGTCTCGCGCCTTCATGAAGATGAACGATTCCGTGTGCGAACGAATTTGGTAAACAAATGCTTGAAAGGTATTCGGCATCTCTCGGGATAAGTGTAAATAAAGTCGACAATCCCGATTTTCGTTAATGCTAGTCTACGTGAGTCGTGGTCCTAAAATTTAATTTTTTATAAAAGACAGGGTCCGAGAATTTTTCTTTATTCTTTTTGAATGGGTTTAACTATGAAAAAAATGATTATGCTTGGGATTTTCCTATCTGCCGGGATGGCTGGCGAGGTTGCCGCTGACTGTGAGCCAACGACAAAACTTTCGCCTACCGCCTTAACTACTCTTTTACCGGGTAATACTGTTTGTGCTCAAAAGGCTAATGGCGATAAATGGCAGGAATTTCATGAGCCAAGCGGAAAGTTATTCGACTATAAGAAAGGCCCGAACGATCCGATTGATCCGACTAAAGAATTAGGAATATGGGAATTTGCCAGTCGAGGTCAGATTTGTTACCGCTACGGTGGCGGTGCATTTAATTATTGTTACTCTATTCATAAAATACCCGATCAAGAGCTTTACCAGTTTTGCAATACAAATGGTTTGGACGTAACGGCAAGCATTGTACCGGGAAATAATGGCTGCGGATTTAATTGAGGCGGTTTTATAAAAATTAATAACGGGCCATTCTTACCGCTAGTAGGTCTGAGCAATCAAAATATCAAAGTCGCTCCCGGTCTAATAATTCCCAAGATCTCGAATGCTTGTAATGAGGCATCCAGCGTTAAAGGCTTAATCGATTCGTCGCTAAGGCCTAATGTCTCCCAGGCTTCCGGCAGATAGGTCGGGTTGAAGTCTTCGAAGTCATAGGTTTTTACCGAGCAGGGCTCGATACTCGCGGCGATTTTAGCCGCCACATGCAGGATGCACGCATCTTGAAGGATATCGTCCGCTTTCATCGGATCGGTTTGCGCAGCGACTAATAGCCAAATGCTGCTCGGTAATTTCCATTCCTTCAATAATTCGGCGCCGAGTTCGGCATAGGTAAAACCGAAAATGCGTTGCTCGGCTTCGGCGACCGCATCCTCGCCTTGGTCTTTAAAACTCAAGGCTTCGCCGGCTTTTTCCGGAAACTGGCTAAACAAAATCAACTTGCCGATGCTATTTAATAAGCCGGCGATGAAAAAACGTTCGCGCTCCTTTCTCTTGCATTGTTCTGCCAATAGTCGGGCCAATACGCCGCAGGTGATGCTGTGATACCAAAACGTCTCCATGTCGACCAAGTCTTCCGGAATGTCCTGAAAGGTCGATGCCACCGACGTCGCGATAACTATATTTCGTAATTCTTGCCGGCCAATCATCGAAATCGCGCGAGAAACCGTATCGACTTTTCCCGGAAATCCATAATAGGCACTATTTACCAATTTTAACAATTGGGCTGTCAATGCCGGGTCGTGAACGATGATTTCTTCCAATTGATCGTTGCTGGCTTTATCGGAGCTTAGGAGTCCATTGACGCGCAATGCAACATCCGGCAAGGTATATAAAGAACCGACTTTTTCGATCAATGACTTAGGTACCATAATGCTCTCTCGAACTTTGTTTTTTAAAGTGATGATAAGTATAGGTGCTCTAGTAAATTTTGCGTAATTATTCACATCCCCCTATCGTTCCCACGCTCTAGCGTGGGAATGCAGCCCGAGACGCTCTAGCGTCTCGTACCGCTGGAGCGGTACTCAGGCATTCCCACGCAGAGCGTGGGAACGATAATTACGCGGGACTGAATAGTTCGACTTTTTCATGTTTCCTCGTTCCCACCGCTCCAGCGTGGGAATGCATACCGATCTTGCCTCGGCTGACAAGGTATGGGTTCCCACGGTGGACCGTGGGAACCAGAAAAAATTACTTTTTTGCAATCTTAGCTAATGAGGCCTCGATACCATTTTTTGTCGCCCAACGTTCCCGACTTTCCCTCACCTAGCGTTAGGTGAGGGACGATCTGAGGATCGCTCCCACAGAGCATCCGGCCCCCTTTTGGGAGCGACGCCTTCGTCGCGATTTCGAAGCCACTGATGTTCCATATCCGCAGATTTATCAAACAACACCGTTTCCAGATATACGATGACCTCTGTTTAGCAAGTTTACCGATACTTTTGTATAACGATGAGCGCAGAGCGTGGGAACGATAATTACGCGGAACTGAATAGTTCGACTTTGTCATGTTTAAGTATTTGAATATTTTTGTGTCTTTCGTGGACAAAATGCTTTTTCTATGATGATTAAGAGATAGCGAATCCGAACAACATTTTTGTGGTCATGCCTTTTCATTAATCAAACCCATTGGTATCAATGGGGCGCTTTCCTGCCTGGGCGGCGTGCCGTCCAAAGCATCGATATAGCCGGGATTGAGTCCTTCGGCTTCTAATTGTTTTTTTAAATGTTCGATATTCTGTTTGATAAGGCCGGTTACTGTCTCTTGTTCGCTCCAAAAATGCGCATTGATTTTGTCGTCCAAATAAGACAATTTGCAGTGCAGCGTTCCTAAATTAGGCGGCGTTATCGTCAAAAAAACCGACCATTTGGTTTGTTCGTCCTGTTCGGAACCGTTACGTTTATCGCGCTCGATTTCTATTTTGACAGATTGCGCCTTGCTTTCGCCGAGGAATGGTATTTCCAGAAGCCAGACTTGTTTCGGCGAGTCGTCCTTGGGTAATGAGGCGAGTTGATCCAGAGTCAACTTAGCGACGCTATTTTCGGTCTTTTGCAGCAAATTTTTGAGTTGTTCCATTTCCGTAGCGTTGACCGGTTTTTCCGATTGAGGGGCCGTTTCCGGTTTGAGAATCTGGATCAATTTGAGTAATAAGCCTTTGAAATCCGATTTGAGAAGATCCGGTTGCTGTTTGGTCAATTCGAGCAATCGGGCTTCGAGGAACAAACCGGAACGTTCGACTGCCGTTTTAAGTGTCTTACCGTCGGTCAATTGTTCCGGTCTTTGGAGATTTTGCAGTATTTCTTGGGCTAATTTTATCAATGTTTCGGAAACGGTTTTATTGGTTTGCAGAGACGGCAAGTCGGCAATGAGTTGATTGAGTAGTACGGTTGGCGTTTCGTGTCTCGGTAAAATGTCACGGACGACTGCCGGAATGTCACGGCGCGCGATCGGTAAGGTTTCGATTCCGCCGGTATTTTCGCGGCCAAGGGTAGTCGGAATATCTCTGAGAGTTGCCGGTACGATTTTAATTTCCCGGGATTGTCCGTGCCGGGCAATCTCCACGATAACGTTTTGTCCGGGCTTCAGATTTTGAACGGAATTTTTATCAACCGGTAATTCAACCGTTTGCCGAGGCGTGCCCGCAGCTGATTTATCGGTCGAAAACGAAAGTTGAATTCTATCCGGGCCTACCGATAGGACTTTAGCCTGTATCGTTTCACTGGACGGTGGCGGTAAGCGGTTAAACGAGGTCTTGTCGGGCGTGGCGATATCGAGTTTGGTTGCAGTAGCAGTCGCTTGTTCCGTTAGGGTAACCGGAGCGTTTTTGGTCTGTGACGGATTGGAATCTATTTTAAATTCGAGCGTCGGTATCAGCCGGGTAACGATGAGTTTTAAGGGTTGGCCTTTTTCCAGTGGTAAAGGCCGGTTGCTTTGAACCTCTAAGGTATGATCGTTTATTTTTAAAGCGATGCCGGTTTGTTTGTTGTCGATTCGAATCACTGTAGCATCGAGCGCTTGACCGATTTTTTGTGCCAACGGATGATCTTTTACCTTGGCTAACGCGGTAAGCGTTTGAGTATTGACCGGTAATTTTATGTCCACCGCGACGACCTCAATCAGTATTCGTTCGGTTATTTGTGTTTCGCAATCAACGATTCGAGCCATCGATCGATTTTATCTACGATTTCTCGGCGCAACTTCGGTTTGGAAAACAATTGTTCGTGATGGCTTTTTCCGATAAGCGGCACGACTTCGTTCAGGGGGTGTTTTTCGATTGTTACGGCCGCGAAGTCGATGTTACCCCAAGCTGCGGTAATTGGGTCGAATTCGGAATAAATCAACAAATAGGGCGTGTCGAAATCGGCCATGTTTCGTCTGAATTGAATGATTTCCTTTTGCACGCCTTGCACGTAACGCAGTATCGTCCGATGCATGATGTAGCGATCATGTTTATGGCGTAAGCGCTCGACTTCCCAATCGCTGAGATAGGCTGAGACCCAGTCCGGGCTGCTGGGTGAAAATAAGTTTCGCATGCCGGGCAACGACAAAAATTCGATGATGCCGTTTTGTAAAGGCACGGTTAGCAAAGCCGTGATTTGATTGAACAGCATCAGCGGGAATGCTTCGTCATGCGGATGGAGGAAATGCTCCTGAGTATGATAGGAAAAACGGATCAAAGGGTTTTGAAACCAACCGCGCCAGCCCGGGACTTCGGTCACCGCGAACGCGGGGCCAGTAAAAATGATGCCGTCGACCGAATTTTGCAGTTTGGCTTCGAGTAAATAAGAAGCGCTGACCAATGACCCGAGGCTATGCGATAGAATAACCAGCGGCTTGTCGTCTCCCGCACTTTCATCGCAGCGTTGTCTCAGATGCTGGATCGCCAATCCCACGTCGCTACGCATCGCATCGAGGTTTCTGAGTTGGGCTTGTTTCAAAAACGCCGAGCCGACATCAAACTCATCGGCGCCGGCTTTGAGGCTTTCATGCGCCTCTAAATAGACCGGATTACTCAAACCATGTGCGGTCATATCGATGCCGGCGACGAGGTAACGGTTTGCGAAATGCCGGGCGATTTCAGCATAGCGGCCGGTGTGTTCGTTCATGCCGTGTACGATCAAAATACAAGCTTGGATGTCGTCGGTCGATTGCGAGGGTTGCCGGATTTGCATATGACGCCGTGATTCGCCGTTTTCCACCGGCAAAAAAATCGACTCTCCCCAAATCGGGAAAGGTTCCGTTGCGATTTGCGAATGCGAACAGCCGCTCCCGATAAGCGGCAGGGCTAAACAGCACGAAAAAGCGATAAGCTTGAAAGAGTTTGTCATAAAGTGAAGAATGCGACTCGGTTGGGTTTTTGGCAATGATTTTTTTGATCATGATAAGCAGGTGATGCCAACATCCCGATTAACGAAGATTTCGATTCACAATAAACCGAACTTTTTACGCTGACAAGTCTCGTAAATGATGAATCCGGCATGATTCATTTCATATTGAGACGCGGTTTATCATAACTAAGCCTAGACCTTTTCGGCGAATGCTGAAATGATCGGCGAGGAGGACGAAAACAGTGAATAAACAATTCCGATTATTATTTTTTGCATTCATGCTGTTTGGTGTGACTAACTATGCGCTGGCCGGCGGCGAGATGGCCTATGAGCCGCAGCGCAATAGCCTGGTCGATGCGATTCAAGCAGATGTCAGGTCGACAAGCTATTTTCTCGGCAAAGACGCGTTGGATGAGAAAGTTTTGCAGGCCTTGCGTAAAGTGCCCCGGCATGAATTCGTGCAGGAGGCTCAGCGTCTTAATGCCTATCTGAATAGACCGTTGCCGATCGGATATGGGCAGACGATCTCTCAGCCCTATATCGTCGCGATCATGACCGATTTGTTGGACCTTGACGAAAATAGCCGCGTATTGGAAATCGGTACCGGTTCGGCTTACCAGGCAGCCGTTTTAGCGGAAGTGGCAGGTAGCGTCTATACGATAGAAATTATCGATGCTTTGGCGGAACGGGCCGCGGGTGATCTAAAACGCTTAGGCTACGATAAGGTACACTCGCGCGCGGGCGATGGTTATTATGGCTGGGAAGAGGCTGCGCCGTTCGATGCGATCATGGTAACCGCGGCCGCCAGTCATATTCCGCCGCCGTTGATTAAGCAATTGAAACCGGGCGGACGCATGATCATTCCGGTCGGAGGCCGTTTTACCGTGCAGCATCTCGTGCTGGTGAACAAGGATCAAGAAAACCGCATTACGAGCCGACAGTTATTGCCGGTCAGATTTGTGCCTTTAACGGGAGATCGTTAAGCCATGACACGAAGACCGGCTTTTCCGCTGTTATTGGCGATTGCGGCCACTTCGTCCGGTTCTTTGGCCTATGAAGTGCTGTTGATGCGCTTGTTTTCGATCGTACAATGGCATCATTTTGCTTATTTGATCATCAGTTTGGCCTTGCTCGGATACGGCGTGAGTGGTGTGTTTTTGGCATTCAATCGGGAGCGTTTGATCGGTGTCTACGGGTTGGCTGTCACGATCAATCTGCTGTTATTCGGCATGGCCGCGCCTGCTTGTTTTCTAATCGCGCAACAAATCCCGTTTAACCCGGCCGAACTGTTATGGGCGACAGAACAGCTTGGCTATTTAAGCGGTCTGTATTTATTACTGTCATTGCCGTTTTTTTTCGCCGCGAATGTGATTGGTTTGTCTTTTTTTCGCTATCGCCGCGATGTCTCGTCGATTTATGCGGCCGATTTATGCGGAGCGGGCATCGGTAGCCTGAGCATCATTGCCTTGTTGTTCGTCTTATTCCCGGAAAAAATATTGCCGGTCATCGGCGGTTTGAGCATTGTTGCCAGTTTGTTAGTGCAGCGTTTGTTTTTCCGGCGCTGGCGAGTCGGGGTGAGGTTTACCGTCGGTGCGGCTACCGTGGCCGCAATCTTCGTACTGGCCTTGCAGAACTGGACTCTAAACATCTCGCCTTATAAAGGCTTGAGCCAGCAATTGAGAATTCCGGGAACTAAAGTCGTCGAGAATTATTCCAGCCCGCTGGGTCTTTTAAGCGTCATCGAAAGCACGCAAATGCCGCTACGCCATGCGCCCGGATTGAGTCTGAATGCCGATGCCGAACCGCCCGAGCAATTGGGCATCTTTACCGATGCCGACAATTTGTCGGCGATCACGCGTTATGACGGAAACCCCGATAATCTGGCTTATTTGGATCAAAGCACATCGGCCTTGCCTTATCATTTGCAAGACCTCGGAGAAGTGTTGATTTTGGGGGCGGGAACCGGTAGCGATGTGTTGCAGGCACTTTATCACAAGATACCGGCTATCGATGCGGTCGAGTTGAACCCGCAAACGATCGCTTTAATCAAGGATAAACATGCCGATTTCGCCGGCCATATTTACAGCGATCCTCGGGTTCGGTTGCATACCGCCGAAGCACGTGGTTTTGTAGCGACTTCGCGTGATCGCTATGACTTGATCAATCTTTCACTGCTCGACGCATTTGGCGCTTCGTCAGCCGGGCTTTATGCGCTGGCGGAAACCTATCTGTATACTGAGCAAGCGCTTAAGGCTTATTTGGAACATTTGACGCCGGGCGGTTATCTGAGCATGACGCGCTGGATCAAGATACCGCCGCGCGACACGCTTAAATTAATCGCGACCGCCAGTGCTGCCTTAAAAACGTTGGGTAGCGAACACCCTGAACGAAGCATCGTGTTGATTCGCAGTTGGCAAACCGCGACGATGCTGATCAAAAACGGGACGTTTTCCGAAGCGGAGTTGGCCGCTTTACGGAGATTTCGCGATGAACGAGGTTTCGATGCCGATTATTATCCGGGGGTTGCCGAGACTGAAGTCAATCGCTTCAATATTTTACAGGAGCCGTATTATTATCAAGCGGCAACGGCATTGCTAGGCGAGGAGCGCGAAGCGTTTATAGCCGATTACAAATTCAATATCAAACCTGCCACCGACGATCGGCCGTATTTCTTTCATTTTTTCAAATGGCGGACCTTACCTGAAATCTGGTCGCTGCTGGGCCAAGGCGGCATGTCCTTATTGGAAAGCGGCTATTTATTATTGATTGTCGGTTTAGCGCATGCGGTCGCTGTCAGTTTTTTGTTGATCATCGTGCCGCTTTGGTTTTGGAAGCGCAAACTGGGTATCGAAACCGGCTCTGCGATGCATTGGCGTATCTTCTTTTATTTTTCATGTCTCGGTTTGGCTTTTCTGTTCGTAGAAATTGCGTTTATTCAAAAATTTATCCTGATTCTGCACCATCCGCTGTATGCCATTACCGTTGTGGTCAGTACCTTTCTGTTGAGCGCCGGGATCGGTAGCCGTTTTTCCAAAAAACTGTCCGACAAGAATAACCGGTTATGGATTGCCATGCCGATTGCCGCAATCGTGTTGTTAAGCGCTGCTTATATCTTGGAGTTTCAATTCATTACCGGCTTTTTATTGCAACGTAGCGAATTCAGTAAGGTACTCGGTTCGATAGCCTTGATCGTACCGCTAGGATTTTTCATGGGCATGCCGTTTCCGATGGGCATGGCGAGCCTTGGGCGTAGCGTTCCGGCATTGATTCCTTGGGCTTGGGGCGTAAACGGCTGTGCTTCGGTTATAAGTGCGATATTAGCGGCGCTGATAGCGACCGAGTTCGGCTTTACCGTCTTGGTGTTTTCGGCATTGTGGCTCTATGCGTTGGCGGCGTTGAGTTTTCCTGCCGCTGAGAACAGAGTTCGTTGATTCAGAATAGATCCATTTGAATCGGGCCGGATTTAAAACGGGAACAATCGAGTGCCGGCATGCCGGAATCGAGTCCGAGTCTGCGCGTAGCAATGCGAAAGCGTTGCGCTATTAGATCGGCATAGACGCCTTCTCCGCGTAGCCGGGTACCGAAACGCGGATCGTTAGCGCGCCCGCTTCGGCAGTCTCGAATACGATTGATTACATGCTTGGCTTGATTTGGAACGTGCGTATTTAGCCATTCTTCGAATAATTCCGACACTTCAAGCGGTAGCCGGATCAGGATATATTCGGCGGATTGCGCGCCGGCTTCGGCAGCGATTTTGAGAATGCTTTCCAATTCCGAATCGGTGAGTACCGGAATCACCGGGGCGAGCATGATATTGACCGGTATTTTATTCTCATGTAGCCGTGTAATGGTTTGCAGTCGGCGCTGTGGCGAACTTGCTCTAGGCTCGAGTGTTCGGGAAAGTTCGGGTTTTAATGTGGTGAGCGAAAGATTAACCTGAACTAAATTGCTTTCGGCCATCGGCGCTAATAAATCAATGTCGCGTTCAATCATGGCTGATTTGGTCGTAATCGTGCATGGATGGCGGAATTCGCTCAATACTTCGAGTATTTCCCGGGTGATGTGGTATCGGCGTTCGATGGGTTGATAAGGGTCGGTGTTGGCGCCTAAGGCTATCGGCGTACAGCGATATTTGCGGCTTTGAAGTTCTTTGCGCAATAATTCTGCGGCTTCGGGTTTTGCCGTGAGTTTGGTTTCGAAATCCAGACCCGGCGACAAGCCCAAATAAGCATGAGTCGGGCGAGCGAAACAGTAAATGCAGCCGTGTTCGCAGCCTCGATACGGGTTGAGTGATTGTTCGAAAGGAATGTCGGGCGATTGGTTACGGCTGATGATTGTTCTTGCGGTTTCCAGCGAAACTTCAGTGTGTAGCGGGGGTTCGTCGTCGAAATTATTCCAACCATCGTCAAACGCCTCACGGCTTTCTAGGTTATAACGGCCGTTAGGGTTGCCGGCCGCGCCTCGGCCTTTATGCGGAGGGATGGAAATCATTGGTTGAGTTGGGTTTTAGTTTGAAATCGCGGCCATGCCGGCCGCGACTTGAAAACGATCTTGAGATCGGTTTTACATTTTATGGCCTTTCATCATTTTATGCATTTTCATCATTTGCATATGATGTTGTTCCATTAGTTTTAATTGTTCGTCTTTAAGCTTTTGTTGTTTGGCGGGGTCTTTCTCGGCCAGAATTTTATTCGTTAGCCCATGCAATTTCAGTTGGTATTCTTGTTTCATTTTTAAATGTTCGCGCATTTTTTCATGATCCATACCGCCCATGTCACCCATGCCTCCCATTTTTCCATGGTCCATCTCGCCTTTTCCTTGCATCTTGCCGTGATCCATTTTTCCTTGGCCCATTCCTTCCATTTTCCCTTTGCCGCCCATGTCATGATCCATTTTCATTTCATGTTTCGGTTTTGCAGGCGTGTCTTCCGCTGCAACGGATACTTGGGTTAATGCGGATAATGCAATGATTGAAGCTAAGCTGATTATTTTTTTCATCGGGATTTTCCTCGGTTTTGTGATTATTTTTGGTGTTCACATTCAAAACTGGAAACATTCCTCGAACAAAGCATAGCCAATTCGAAAATACGCCAAGTTTAAATGGAACGCTGATAAATCCTGACATAAAAATTCGCGAATCGCTAGCGATAATAATGCCCGCGTTAAGAACTGTCCGGTTTAATCATTTAGGCGCATCGTTTGTCGGGCGATTAAAAATGCTAAACTCGTAATCGAGAAAATGATTCGATCGTTAATTTATACCTTTCGCACTTCAAATTTCGGCAGTGCTTGAGGAGGCACCGGGGTGTGCGACAAAGGCTTTGCCAGCATGGAGCTGGCATAGAGCCTACAGGGATGTATTCACGGCGTCCTTTGACGGACGCCCCGGTGCCGAATTTTGATCTACGGGGTATAGGAGGCAATCATGGCGCGTGAAAGGTGGAACTCGCAGCTTGGTTTTTTGATGGCCGCGGTCGGTTCGGCGATCGGATTAGGTAATATCTGGCGGTTTAGTTATCTGGCTTACCAACACGGCGGCGGGGCTTTCCTGATTCCTTATTTGACGGCGTTACTAACGGCCGGCATTCCGCTGTTGATACTGGAAAACGGCATCGGTCATGAGCGCGTCGGTTCCGCGCCGTTGGCTTATCATAAAATAAGCCCACGCTGGGAATGGCTCGGCTGGTGGTCGGTGATTTTCGTCATGTTCGGTATCGAGCTCTACTATTCGGCGATTATCTCGTGGTGTTTGAATTATTTTGCGCTCTCGTTCGATTTGGCTTGGGGAGACGATCCTAACGCCTATTTTTTCAAGCATTTTTTACGAGTAAGCGATAGTCCTTTTCGATTAGGAGAAATTCGAACGCCTATTTTATTCGGTCTTATCCTTACATGGCTCGCGATTTGGTTAGTGGTTTACCGTGGAATCCAAAAAGGCATCGAGCTGGCCAATAAAATCATGATGCCTGTTTTATTGTTACTGACCGTTGTCTTAGTGGCTTGGTCTCTTCAATTGGACGGAGCGTGGCATGGCATTCAAGTGTATATCACGCCGGATTTTTCCAAGCTCAACGATCCGCAAGTCTGGATCGATGCCTACAGCCAGATTTTTTTCACGCTGAGCCTCGGTTTCGGAATCATGATCGCTTATGCCAGTTATTTGCCGGATAAAACCGACATCACTCGAAATGCGGTGTTGATTGCATTGATCAATAGCGCGTATTCGTTGCTAACCGGTTTCGGCGTGTTCGCGGTGTTAGGCTTCATGGCGCAAAGCGAAGGCAAGGAAATTGCCGATGTGGTGACGCAAAGCATCGGTTTGGCGTTTGTCGCTTATCCGAAAGCCATCGGTCTAATGCCGGGCGGTAATCTGTTCGGTGCGTTATTTTTCTTAAGTTTGACAGTCGCCGGATTATCATCGGCGGTATCGATCGTCGAGGCTTTCGTTTCGGCGGTAATCGATAAATTCAATTTCGATCGTAAATTGCTGGTGACCTTCGTTAGCGTATTCGGTTGTCTCGGCAGCATCGTGTTCACAACGCAAAGCGGTTTACTTTGGCTGGATATCGTCGATCGTTTTATCACCCATTACGGCTTGGTCACGGTCGGTATTTTGGAATGCATCGTGATCGGTTGGGCTTTCGACTTGTTCAAGTTGCGCCAGCATATCAACCGGATATCCAGTTTGAAATTAGGAATGGGCTGGATATTGTTAATCAAAGTATTCGTTCCGTTGATGCTCGGCATCATCTTTTTCGGCGACATTTACAACGAACTGCAAAGGCCCTACGGCGGTTACAGTTGGGCGGCCTTAATTCTAATCGGAAGGGATTGGTTGATTCTGACTTTGATCGCGGCCTTTATCGTTGCCGGCAGACCTTGGCGAAGCGATCGCCCGAGTAAACCGGGGCGATCGATCAAGAGCAGAGTGGGGCCGAGTGCCTCATAGCCGCGCCTTGGCTATCGAAGCCATTGACGGTCAAATCGGTGAAGAGGGTATTTTGGCTGGTACTTGTTTATGAGGTCAACAACGGGTCTAATCGGCTTTGTTGCTCCAGCGCGTACAAATCGTCGAAACCGCCGACATGGAAATCGCCGATATAGATTTGCGGTACCGTTCTGCGCTTGGTTTTCTGCATCATTTCCTGTCGTAAGCCGGGTTCGGAGTCGACATTAACTTCGTTGTAAACCGCGCCTTTTTTGTCGAGTAGGCGTTTGGCCATTGTGCAGTAAGGACAGAAATTCGAGGTATAAATAATGATATTCGACATAATATTAATAGTTTCTAATATAGCCTAGTTATTCTACTGTTTATCGATTGTGTCTTCAATGCGTAATGCATCGCCCAGTGCTTTTATCAATAGCCATGCCGCGTGTTCGATCGAATCGCCGAAGGCGACGATGCCGTCTTGATGGCCGAGCATACTGAATATCTGTCTATCGTCGAGTCGTCCGGATTGAAAGAGTTCGGCGACGGCCCGGGCCATTTGCGGAGTTCCGTAAGCGGCATCGGACGGTGTATGGGGGAGGGCGAGTTCGGCGGTTTTTTGCCAAATTTCGGGGCTATGAATATGAATGACCGATCGAATCGAGGCGTCTTGACTATAAACGCAGGCATGAGTAATCGCTTCCGAAGACGGCTTGGACAGGCCTTTCGATTGAAGAAAATAGCGCTCGATATCGGTATTCCATACTTCACAGTAATGCTCGCGGCTCAATTCTGGGATATGGCCGGTTTGCGTTCCGCTGATGATAAACGCATTGCTATTGAGATCCGGCTTCAAACTGATGTTGCCGTATCCGAGCCCGCCGTAACGCGGGGGATCTCTGCCAATCAAGCCGAGTTTGAATAAGATCGAACGCCATGCGTTGAGAGAGCTTAAGGAAATTACTTGATCGATAGGCTGGTTTTGATGATCGAAGCGAAATTTAATGACGCCTTCTTGTTCTTGCATAAATGATGGCGATTTACGAGGGAAGGGAGGCGCTAAAGCCAATCGGCTTGGCAGTGTGCTTGATAAGAGGTCGGTTTCGTTGAATACGAAGGCGCTGCCGAAGCAGCGCCTGATAGAGTTACATCTGCGATTGCAGATAATTTTGCAGGCCGATTTTGCCGATCAATTCCAGTTGCGTTTCCAGCCAATCGAGATGATCTTCCTCGCTGTCGAGAATATGCTCAAAAATTTCTCTGGAGACAAAGTCTTTTACCGTTTCGCAATAAGCGATCGCTTCTCTGAGAACCGGAATCGCTTGTTGTTCGAGTTTTAAATCGCAAGCCAGCATTTCTTCGGGGTTTTCACCAACCAATAATTTACCGAGGTTTTGAAGATTTGGTAGGCCTTCGAGAAACAGTATTCTTTCGATCACTAGATCGGCGTGCTTCATTTCATCGATCGATTCGTGATATTCCTTCTCGTTGAGTTTGGCAAACCCCCAGTTTTTATACATCCTGGCATGCAAAAAATATTGATTGATCGCGGTGAGTTCGTTTTCCAAAACTTGGTTAAGGTATTCGATGACTTTTGCGTCTCCTTTCATGGCGGCTCCGATAATGATAATGAGATGGTCGATGTTCGGCAAAGACTTATGCAGCGTCTATTGGTCTTTGACGAGATATGGAATTCAATAGGTTCTGAATAATACAATATTTTATAAATTCTGCACATTCAAAAAAATGGTGCTGTACTGGCGTGATGGTTCCAAGGCTTCAAGAAATTTAAGCAAAAAAACGGGCAAACCGTCGGAGGTCAAGCATCGGTTTGCCCGGTAACAGCAAGTAATCAATTAGGCGAAAGCAGCTTGCGGCATCAACTGATGTTCGGCATGGCTTTCGTCGAGAATTTGTTTGACGTGGCGGCTGCATTTGCCGCATACACTGCCGACGCCTAAACACTGATTTAGGTGTTTGCGTGAACAGTGGCCGTTTTCAATAGCGGATTTGATTTGCTTATCGGTAACCGCCTTACAGACACAAACATACATGAGTCATGCTCCAATAAATGTTGGTTATGTAAATAATAACAATTCTCATTAGAATGTAAAGCAGTTTTTTATAATTTGAGCAATTGATCGCAAATAGAGGGATGAGGGGAAAGATGAAAGAGGGTAACTATTTAGTCCCCCGGAAATTATCGTTCCCACGCTCTGCGTGGGAACGCCTGAGTACCGCTCCAGCGCTACGAGACGCTAGAGCGTCTCGGTCTTCATTCCCACGCCAGAGCGTGGGAACGATAGGGGGGTGAATAATTACGAAAGAGGAAAGGTGTACGGTGGCTTTTTGGTGTTTAGCGTAAATCTTGGTTCAAAAGGCTGGCATTGCCGCCGATCGCTGCGGTATTGATTGTGACGGTTTGTTCGACTGCGAAGCGTTTTAGATAATCGGGTCCGCCGGCTTTCGGACCAGTTCCGGATAGGCCCATTCCGCCGAAGGGTTGTACGCCTACCGTCGCGCCTATCATGTTGCGGTTGATATAAAGATTACCGACTTTGGCTTGCTGCTGAATCTTGCGTGCCGTTGCGTTGATTCGGCTGTGAATGCCCAGCGTCAAGCCGTAGCCGGTAGCGTTGATGTCGTCGATTACTTGCTCTAGGGCATCGTTTGGATATCGGACGATATGTAGTATCGGGCCGAACACTTCTTCTGTCAGTTGCGCAAGCGAGTCGATTTCGATTAATGTGGGGGCAAAATAGGTCCCTTCAGGCAAGTCGGGCGGTAACGGCGATTGATATATGACTTTGGCTTGTTGCCGCATGGCTTCAACATGAGCGTTTAATTTATCCAAGGCCTTATGGTCGATGACCGGGCCGATATCGCTGGCATAATGACCGGGGTCGCCGATCGTCAACTGCTGCATCGCGCCGGTCAGAAGTTCGATGATTTTATCGGCGGTTTCGTGGGGCAGGAATAATGCCCGCAAGGCCGAGCAGCGTTGGCCGGCGCTATTGAATGCGGATTGCACTGCATCCAATACCAATTGTTCCTTGTGCGCCGATGTGTCGGCGATCATCGCATTTTGACCGCCGGTTTCGGCGATCAATGGCGCGATAGCCTGGTGTTCGGCGAGTTGCCGATTGATCGAACGCGCCGTTTCGGTTGAACCGGTAAACGCGACGCCGGCAATACGCGGATCCCTAAGCAACAGGGGGCCGATTTCAGAACCGATGCCCGGTACGAAATTCAATACCGAGCCCGGAATGCCGGCTTGATGCAGAATTTTGACGCAAGCTGCCGCGGTGAGCGAAGTCGCTTCGGCCGGTTTAGCCACGACCGTATTGCCGGCCGCTAGCGCTGCAGCGATTTGGCCGGTAAAAATGGCAATTGGAAAATTCCACGGGCTGATGCATAAAAATACGCCGCGGCCGCAATAAGTCAAAAAATTATCTTCGCCGCACGGTCCGGGTAAAGCCATCGGGCGATCGAACAACTCAAGAGCGCGTGCGGCATAGTAGCGGCAAAAATCGACTGCTTCTCTGACGTCGGCCAAGGCGTCTTTGATTGTTCTGCCGCCTTCGCGGACGCATAAAGAGACCAGTTCGGTACGGTTATACTCGAACAAATCGGCAGCATTGTTAAGATAGCGCGCTCGTTTTTGCACGTTAGTCGAACGCCATGCATCAAAAGCCTCAGATGCGGTGTCGAGAGCGTCGGCAACGGTATCGGAATTGCAAAATGCAACGCTACCGACTTTATGCGAATGATTGGCGGGATTTACGATAACCCGTTCGAAACCGGCAGGGCTTATTCCGTTAATCAACGGGCCGGCATGATGAGAGATGCCGGATAGTTCGTCGAGGCGTTTTTGCAACGAGTACAACTGTTCGGTATCGGCCAGATTGAAGCCTTCCGAATTGCGTCTTTCCTTACCGAATAGATCGACCGGCAGCGGTACGCCGGTTTTCTCGAAATCATTGAGTTCAAGCCAGAAAGTGACTGGATTTTGCACGATGCGTTCAATATCGATATCGGAGTTTTCGATTTGATTGACGAAAGAGGTATTCGCTCCGTTTTCCAGCAAACGCCTGACCAGATAAGGCAATAGTTCTTGATAATGGCCGATCGGAGCATAAACCCGGCACGGAATAGACCAATTCGGGCGCTTCGCCAAATTTTGGTAAAGCGCTTCGCCCATGCCGTGTAAACGCTGAAATTCGTAATCGGCTTGATTGCCGGCCATTTGTTTGATTGCGGCGACGGTATGGGCATTATGGGTCGCGAACTGCGGATAAAATGCATCGGGTTCTGCCAATAAGCGCGTTGCGCAAGCCAGATAAGAAATGTCGGTCGCCGATTTTCGCGTGAATACAGGATAAGCGGAGAGTCCTAATTCCTGAGCGCGTTTGATTTCTGTGTCCCAATACGCGCCTTTGACTAAACGGACTGGTATTTTTCGGCGTTCCGATTTCGCCAAGGCAGAAAGCCACCCGATGACATGCGGCGCCCGTTTTTGATAGGCTTGGACCGCAAGGCCCAATCCGGGCCAATCCTTCAGGCTCGGATGAGTGAAGACCGCCTCGAAAATCGTCAGTGACATGGCCAATCGCTCGCTTTCCTCGGCATCGACTGTAACCGTCAAGTCGCTTTGTCGCGCGCATTTAGCCAGGGCGAGCAGTTTTGCAGTCAACTCCGGGACTGCTCTTAGGTGTTGCAAGGGCTCATAGCGCGGACACAATGCCGACAGTTTGATCGAAATGCCCGGCTTATCGTACAACGAAGCGCTCATGGTGGCATGCGACAGTTGCCGAATGGCATCGAGATAGGCCGAAAAGTAACGCTCCGAGTCTGAGTCGGTGACCGCCGCTTCGCCGAGCATATCGAAGGAATAACGGTATTCCGGATGCATTTGGCTGGCATGTAGCGCATCGGAAATCGTTTCGGCCATCACGAATTGCGCCCCCAAAAAATGCATCGCTTTTTGTAATGCCTTTCGAATGACGGGTACACCCAGTCGGCCAAGCAATTGATCGAATACTTGTTTTCCGTCCGGCTTGAAATGTCGTTCGAATAATCCTGTCAATAATAAAGCGCCGGTCGATAAATTTACCAGCATCGAGTCGCTTTGGTTGAGATGTTCTTGCCAATGGGCCGAAGTCAATTTATCGGCGAGAAAACGATCTTGGGTTGCGGCATCCGGAATGCGCAGCAAGGCTTCGGCAATGCTCATCAATATCAGGCCTTCAGCGCTATCGAGTCGGTATTCATGCAAAAAAGCATCGACAATGGATTGCTTGTCTTTATCGGCCCGGATCTGTTCAACCAGTAAACGAGCCAACGCTTCGACATCAGCGGGATTATAATCGGTCAAGCCAACCATTAATTCGATTACGCTAGCCGTTTCATCGTTCAAATAGGCTTGATCGATAGCTTTGCGCAAGGCAGATAAAGAAAGATTAACCATAGAAAGTTTACGTTATTATGTGAACGAATTAACTATTTTAAGGAAAAGATCTGCCGATACCATATTAAGTTGAATCCTTGGTATTTTTTATACTCCAAAAAATGTTTGTCCACAAATAACTGTCGTATTGATGATTAGATTTTCGAGAATTTTGTTTGTTGTGCTTTTAAGTTGGCTCGTCGGGTGCGCGCCGGCCGTTTATAAGCCAGGTCAACCTGTCATAGAAGCGCTATTGCTGGAAGATCGCTATATCACACCGGACGGTTCCTGGTTGCCGGTTAGAAAGTGGCTCCCGGAGCCGGGCCAAACAAAGGCTGTATTGATCGCTTTACACGGTTTCAACGATTACAGCCGGTTTTTCGAGGAGCCTGGGGCATTTCTGAAAGAAAAAGGAATCGCCAGTTATGCCTACGATCAACGCGGTTTCGGTCAAAGCCCGCGTCGGGGTTTGTGGAGCGGTATCGATGCGTATACCGAGGATCTGGATTTATTTGTCAGACTCATAAAAAGCAAGCATCCTGGGTTGCCGGTTTATCTTTTGGGCGAAAGCATGGGCGGAGCCGTCATCATCGCGGCTATGTCCCGCGAGGAGGCGACGCCGGTCAGTGGTTTGATTTTATCGGCGCCTGCCGTTTGGTCCCGCGAAACGATGCCGTGGTATCAACGCAGTTTGTTGTGGCTTATGTCTCATACGATGCCCTGGATGACATTGACCGGGCGGGGCTTAAAAATACAAGCCTCGGATAATATTGAAATGCTTCGAGAGTTGGGCAGTGATCCGTTGGTGATCAAGGAAACTCGCGTCGAAACGATTCATGGCCTAACCGATTTAATGGATTCTGCATCCAATAATGCTCAGAATATTCATGTCGATACTTTGATGCTGTATGGTGAAAAGGACGAAGTCATACCAAAGCAGCCGACGCTACGTTTTTTGCGGGATTTTCTCGACACCGAAGGAGCCGATAGAACCGTTGCTTTCTACGAGAACGGCTATCACATGCTGTTGCGCGATTTACAGGCGAAAGTGATTTGGCGGGATATCGCTGCATGGGTCAAAGCATCGCACAAGCCTTTGCCATCAGGAGCCGATCAGCGCGATTGGCGAATGTTGGCGAAAAGATAAACTTAGAAAAAGTATTTTGCCTACGCAAATTATTTTTGCTCTCCTAATGCTCATGAAGGACTGGCAGTAGCCCTGCAAATGAAAGTTCGAGGGGTGGGTGAGAGTGCGGTCATTCGCCCGACAGGACGCCGTGAATAAGTCCGTGTAGGCTCGACGGCGGCTGTCCCTGCCGCCGACGCCTGTCGGTCGAGCAACCACACCCGCTTCGGTTCGCATACTTTCACAGTAACGTTCATGAATGCCCGGCCATCGCCCCGGCAAATGAAAGTTCTCTGGTGGCGGAGGGTGCGGTCACTCGCCCGACAGGACGCCGTAAATACGTCCATGTAGGCTCGACGGCGGCTCCCTGCCGCCGACGCCTGTCGATCGAGCAACCGCACCCTCTTCGGAGCCCGCATTTGCTCTGCCGAACTTCGTTTATCGAAAAACTAGATAAAGAGTCCGAATCTACAAACTTTCACAGTCAAAGGCTATTCAAAATTTTAGAAATTTTAGGGCAAGCCGTTGTAGGACTTCATGAACTTCATGTTTAAACAGCCGAACTTAGGTTCCTGCGAACATAGAACTATCGAACCGGCGTCAATTCCTGAGTCTTTTTGATGAAAACAAAACTATCGTAACGCCGCGCAATGCGTGATCCGACATACTGGCCGTAGTCCCGTCTTGGATCATAAATTACCCCGATCGCTCGGTTTCCAATCAGTTGATCGAGCGGTTCGTGGCGCCGTTCTTCGTCACCGAACATCAAATAAAACGCTTCCGGTTCGAGCCTTGCTAAGACTTCCTCGATGCTGCCTGGCTGGGCTTTGGGTATGGTCATGATCGACATCGGCGCGCCCCAATAAGCCCCGGCGTTTACCTTGCCTTGATCTGTTCCGAAACCGACGATATATACCAGGTCCGCGCCTAGCGATTGCCGGCTCAACTGACCGATATTCAAGGTTTCTCGCAGAATCATCGTGGATTTACTGGCATCGCCGACATGCGTGTTGTGCGCCCAAATAATACCTTTTGCATCGGAGCCATGACGTTCGAGTAAGCCTTCAACCGATACCCACATGTGTTTTGCGCGGCTGTTCCAGGCATCGGGGCCTTCTCGGATCGCCAAGCGGAAAAAATCCTCGGCATTCTTAATGACCAAGGCTTTTTGCCTGGCTCGAAAGCGGATTTTAGAATCGTTATCAGCGGCTTTAGGCTTTAGGTCTTGAATGATTTTAAGGACTTCGGCCAACTCCTTTTCACATGAAAAACCGCCTTGCGCCGTAGCTTTCGCATACATCCATTCATCACGGTCGTACTCCTTGAAACAGTTCAGCCGGCGTTCGATTTCGGGAAGCGTCTCGGGAAAATACGCTCCGGTTAGCGCTAGTAGGTCGTCGATCGCTTCCCATTGCCCGTAGACATCCATGCCAAACAAGCCGATTTTATCCGCTTCTGGACGGGTTTTGTTGAATTCGCGAAGCCATTCGGCTAAGCCCTCAATGTCCCGGTTCGCCCACATCCATTGCGGCCAGCGGGCGAAGGTTTTGAGCACATCGACAGCCGTCGTGCCTGGCTTGGTACGGCCTTTGACATAGTCGTTGAGGCGATAGAGCGAAGGCCAATCGCCTTCAACGGCAATGAATGAAAAGCCTTTTTCGGTAATTAAGCGCTTGGAAATTTCGCTACGCCAATGGTAGAACTCATGCGTACCGTGCGTCGATTCGCCGAGTAAGACCAATTTTTTGTCGCCGGCCGTTTCGATTAAACGGTCGAGGTCCGAATTTTGTCTGAGAACAAGGGCTTTCGGCGCTAAATAAGCCGACAAAGAGTCGGAATCGGCATGCGCAAACATTACGCCGAACAATAAAAAGACTGAAAAAAACAAAAATTGAGTGATGATTTTCATATCATGTAAGAGATTTGAGATACCGAATGAAAGCAAGCCGGGATCGGTTTATCGATAAGAATAACGATGATTTCTTAACGGTTTGAACCCAATTTTTCGGTAATAGTTTCTCAAGTTTTTGTTTCAAATTGACGATTTGGCCAACGATACTTTGATGTATTGCGCTGGTCTTGATCGTATCGATGATCCATATCAAAAAATCATAGGATACTTTGAACCACGCAAATGTTAGGAGCTTGGTCTTGGCAATGCGAAAAAGCCAGAAAGTAAATGCAGCGACCGGAATTTTACCGATATAAAGAGTAATGCCAAAAGCTAGACTGCCTTTGGCAAGCAAGCCGATTGCGATAAAGCCGAGCAGCTCGACCTGAATGAATAAAAACAGAAAAACGCACAGCAGCGCGTAGCGGTTCAAGTCGACAACCGAGGATTCTATTCGTTGCAAAACCTTCAGGCTATGGACAAACCTAAAAACCGGAATAGCAATCGTATCCCAGATCAGCTCTTCCAGCAGAATATAAATAAAAACCCAAAAGCCTAAGAATAAATTGCTGATTTTCTTTATAAATTTTGCCATAGAAAAGCCCGGGTGCAAAAGTAATCAAGCGTTGGGTGAAAAAGATTAGAAAAGCGTATGTTTTTTAAGGCTATGTTTGCGTTAATAATTGAAATTAATACTATGCGAATGCCGAAAAGACTGTAGGGTACGCTGTGCGTACCTCAGGAGACCACCCGTAGCTTAACGTGCTCCGTTGTGCCGACATTAGGTACGCGCAGCGTACCCTACAATTCGCTTTGAGTTTTTAAGTGTTTCCGGTAGCGGTGACAACTATTACCGCATACATAGCATTTATTAAACAGTGCAAGCCGAGACGATTTCGCCTTTGTTGTTCAACATCAGTTTTAAACGGCCATAGCAAGACTTTTGGTCGCATTGGCATCCTGAACCTTCCATGATGCTTTCAAGGAATGTGACATAAATCAACCATTCGCCGGGTTGCCGGTCCAAAACCTCATATTGTATCGATTCGTTGATAATCCACCCGTTTTGGCTGCAAAAATCAGTCAATACATGGGTGGCTTCCAAAAACTTTTTTATCGGGTCGTCTTTTGTTTCAAGCATCGCCGTTAGCACTCCCAGTTATTTGTTGTCGATTAAGATAAACAACCGGAACGGCTAAAGCAACCGACTAAGCGGAATAAAGTCGAATCAGGTTTCAAGCATTGTTGAAATCTATCTGGAAGGAGAAACGGACAGTTTCCATAAGGTGCGGTATGTGTTGTGTTTGGCGAACGCCTCACTGTCTCAATACCTTAATGCTGAATTATATTTCCTAAACCAGTGTCGCAACTAAATGATTGTGATCGGTTGCCATTAGCTTGGCATCGATAATTCGGTTTTCAATCGCTTTGGGTTCGTCGACCTCACAGCCGACTCGAAGATAATTCGGCGTATAACCGAAAATTCGATGTTTACCGTTGTCGAGGGGCTCGGTTTGGCTTTCCCAGAGTATCGGTATAATTTGTCCGAGATTTTCTATTTGGAATTGCCGTTTCATCATGTCGGCGAGTGAATGTAATTTTCGGCTGCGTTGTTTCTTGATCGTTTCCGATATTTGATTCGGTAATGTAGCGGCTTTCGTGCCTTCGCGGCGCGAATAGGCGAAAATATGAATATGACCGAAACCGGTGTTTTCGATGAAATCGAAGCTTTCTTGCCATTCTTGTTCAGTTTCGCCTGGGAAACCGACGATGATGTCGGTCGTGATGTTGAAGTGCGGAATCGCAGTTCTCAAGCCGGTCACGATTTCACTGAACTCTTCGGTTTTGCAGCGTCTGGCCATGCGTCGCAGCACCGAATCCGAACCGCTTTGCAGCGGGAGATGCAGATGCGGCATCAAGCGCGGATTATCGAAAAGATTGACAAAATCGTTCGGCAATTCCCAAGGCTCCAGAGAACCCAGCCTGAGTCTCGGAATATCGGTATCGCTAAGAATTGCTTTGATCAGGTCGGACAGACTTCGATCGGTGTCGGATCCGTAACCGCCGAGATGCACGCCGGTGATGACGGCTTCATTGATGCCTTGGCTGTGTAGCGCATTGATTTCGTCGACGATTTCTCGTATCGGTCGGCTTTTTTCCTCGCCGCGAGCGACCGTTACGATACAGAACGTGCAGCGATAACGGCAGCCGTCTTGTACTTTGATAAACGCACGTTGTCGGCCTCGGCTGAATAATGAGACTTCGCCGGGTTCGGTCGACATGGCCGGCATGCTGTCCATGTTCAGTTCGGTCAGGGTTTTGGCGACCAAACTATCTTTGTCTTGATTGCCCACGACGAGATCGACGCCCATCAATTGTTCGGCTTCTTCGCGGTTGAGTGTGGCGTAACAGCCGCTTACGACCAGTTTCGCTGCCGGATTGGTTCTATGTATACGCCGTATCAGTTGGCGCGATTTACGTGCCGCATCTTGCGTAACCGCGCATGAATTAATCACGATCAGATTCGCGTTCTCGGCTTGGCGAGTGATTTGATGGCCTTTTTGTTGAAAGGCCTGAGCCCACGTTTCGAGCTCGGCTTCATTGAGACGGCAGCCCAATGTTTTAAGATGTACGTACATTATCCAAAAAACCAATAGGTAATGAGTATGGCGGCTAAGATGCCGAAAAAGTCCGCTATTATCCCACAAGCGGCCGCATGGCGAATATTTTTGATGCCGACTGCGCCGAAATACACGGCTAAAACATAAAAGGTTGTTTCGGTGCTGCCTTGCAAGATAGAGGCAAGACGTCCCGCGAATGAGTCGGCGCCGAGCGTTTGCATCGTATCGATCATCATCGCCCGCGCGCCGCTGCCGCTGAACGGTTTGATCAACGCGGTCGGCAATGCGTCGATGAAACGGTCGTCCCAAGACAACATTTTGACCAGTGCTCTAACCCCTTCAGCTACCAAATCCAGCGCGCCGCTCGCGCGAAACACGCCGATGCCGACCAGCATTGCGACCAGGTATGGAATGATGCCGATTGCGGTTTGAAAGCCTTCCCTTGCGCCTTCGATAAACGCTTGGTATGCGTCGATTCGCCGGTATATCGCACCGCAGATAAATATGACGACCAACGTGAATAGAATGATGTTGCTGATCAGTGCGGACTGTTCGAGCATTTGTTCCTTAGGTAGCCGGTAAAAATATCCGACCACGGTAGCAATCAATATACTGAAGCCGCCAAGATATAATGCAACGACTCGATCGAACAAGTTGATTTTCTGAACCGCCGCGACAGCAATCAAGCCTGCCACGGTTGAAAAATAAGTGGCAATCAGTATAGGAATGAAGACGTCGGTCGGATTAGCGGCACCCAATTGTGCGCGGTATGTGAAAATCGTCACCGGAAACAAAGTGACCGCCGAAGTGTTGATGACCAGGAATAGGATTTGCGCGTTACTCGCGCTATTCGGGGTAGGATTCAAGGTCTGCAGTTCCTTCATTGCCTTGATGCCGAGCGGTGTAGCGGCATTGTCGAGACCGAGCATGTTCGCGGCGATATTCATGACCATCGCGCCCAAGGCCGGATGGTTTTTCGGTACTTCAGGCATCAGGCGCGTGAACAGCGGCGTCAAGCCGCGTGTTAGTAGGAGTATGAAGCCGCTACGTTCTCCGATACGCATGATACCGAGCCATAAGCTCAAAACGCCGGTCAAACCTAACGATATTTCAAAAGCCGTTTTTGAAAGCGCGAACATCGAAGACATGATGCGCTCGAAAACCTGATGGTCGCCCATAACGATCAGTTTGATGACGGCCGTCATGAAGGCGCTCAAAAAAAAGAAAATCCAGATGATGTTCAGCATGATCGGCGATGGTGTTATCGCGGGGTTCGGAGGACATTAGAATTGCCGAAGTATAGCATGTACCGATTAGCGATAAAGCGGAGGTACGACGTAAGGAAATGCAGGAGCAAAAATCGATCGACTATCCTGGTGCCGTCTTACGTTAATACCGCAATCGGAAGTAAAAAAGACACAGATGAGGAACGTTTGTTTGAGCTAATTTTAACTGAGATAAATTGGGAAAAAGAGGGCTGCCTCCAGGCAGCCCTAAAGTGGGGGTCAATCGAAAATTGACTATCTTGTACTGCGATATTTAAGTTCAAAGCCTAAAATCAAAAAAGATAGCGGTTACAATTGTTTCAGACGTTACCGTTTTTAATTGCGATTTTGTCCGCAGAATAAACCTTTCGCACTTAAAATTTCGGCAGTGCCTGAGGAGGCGCCGGAGTGTCCGATCCTTCACCTAGCGTTAGGTGCTGGGTGAAGGCAGATTTTGCAGGGAGCAAAATCTGCCCTGCTGCCGACATTCTCCCTAGCCACCCCCCCATACCTTCATAAAGTTAGTCATCTTTTGAGTATAAAAGGAGTAAGTCATTTCGTGCTCATTCCTTAGCTTTTAGCATGACCATGGCTACGGCGGCGGCTCGCGTGACAACGCCGAGTTTTTCGAAAATATGCTCCAAATGCTTGTTGACGGTGCGCGGACTGCTGCCGAGGATGATGCCGATTTCTTTGTTGGTTTTGCCGCGGGAAATCCACATTAGTATTTCCGCTTCTCTCAAGGTAAGGCCTAAGGAGTCTTTCAGCGACTCAAGATCCCATTCTCGTGAGACTACTCGATTTTGTAATAAGAGGAGAAATTCACGGGAATCGGCGCTTCGAGACAGTTTGATCGATAATTCTCCGAGTGTGTGATCTATTTCCAGAGGTAATTTCCGGCCTATATGATCGGCCTGAATTTGTTCTCGAAGCCATTCCGAAATCGGTTTCGGAGGGAGTGCGCCGATTTCGATTTGCGGGCCTGATTCAAGTTTTTCGGTTAATTGATTCAACAACTTTTCCGCGGATGGCGTCAACCAAGTAATACGCCCGGAGCTATCCACAGTTAAAGCGGCGAACGGGGCATGCTTTAACGCGGTTTTGGCGCGTAGGATCTTTCTGGTTTGAGTCAGATGGACTTCGACTCGTGCCAATACTTCGTTCGGTTTGATCGGTTTGACGATATAGTCCAAGCCGCCTTCGTCGAAGCCTCTTAATAGATTATCCAATTCGTTTAAGCCGGTCATGAACAAAATAGGAATGTCGGATGTTACAGGGTTGCTCTTTATTTTTCGACAGGTTTCGAAACCGTCGATTCCCGGCATGACGACATCGAGTAAAATGATATCGGGGGGCAAAAAGTCGATTTGCTCAAGCGCGGAAAGCCCGTCTGTGGCGACTAATACCCGATAACCGGCTTCCGAGAGCGTGTCGGATAAAAACGCCAAGTTACCGGGCGTATCGTCGATGATCAATACTGTGCCCTTATTATCGGAATGATTTGCCGCAGTCATAGTTTAAAATTGATTCCAAGCCATTTTGGTAAATGTTAAAAGCAGGCCCATAAACCTAAAAAAGCGTTTCACCATGAATAACATGAAGAATATAAATTTAATTCAATAACTTGCTATGAATTTGTATGGATCATTCACTCACCCAAGGTAAATATTCAGTCTCCTAGCAACTATCGTTCCCACGCTCTGCGTGGGAACGCCTGAGTACCGCTCCAGCGTCTCGGTCTTCATTACAACGCTGGAGCGTGGGAACGATAGGGGAGGGATGTGAATAATTACCACTCAAGATGTTAGCGAGAACGCTTAGATAATATATTGAAATTCTTCAGTAACTTCATGTGCTTCATGGTTAAGCTGCTGAATTTAGGATAAAGGCTGAATATTCAAAATCGCAAGTTCAAATCTTATCGATCGAATCGGCCTTCACTCGCGTAATTTCAACATCATTACTCGATAACAACAGTTTTTTGATTTCCCCGATTTTAAATTCGTGGGCCATTTTTTTTATTTTGGCGACGAATAGCGCGTATTCCGAAGCTAAAGGGTCTAATCGAGTCTTCAATCCAGTTAAATCGCCGATTCTAACGAATCCGGCGAGTTCGTCGATTACTTGTTGCGGGGGGAATACGATCGCATTATCTGCCGATTGATTCAAAACGTGCGTGTCATCATGGTGCGGAATCCATTCCAGCGAGAGATGCAGACCAAGTTTGAATAATAACTCGCGAATGTTTACCGGCTTCGAGAGAAAATCGTTGCAGCCGGCGTTGATTGCGGTGATTCGGTCCGTTAAATAGGCGTTAGCGCTCAGTACAACGATGGGGTTTTTAAAACCTTTCTCGCGTAGCTTTGTGGCAGTTGCTAAACCGTCGATATCCGGCATCGAAAGATCGAGTAGAATGAGGTCGAAAGGAATGTCCGAAACGATGTCGATACAGGCTCTACCGGATTCGGCTTCGTCCATGGCGAAACCGAGGGGTTCCAGAATCGAGATGATTAAATCGCGGTGTTCGGCCTGATCGTCGACGACGAGCAAGCGTTTACGGTGTCCCGAGTAGCCTTGGACGTCAGTGTCTCTGACCGCTTCCGGCGTCGCGCCTTGATTCGGTAAAAATAGGCGCACCGTGAATGCCGAGCCCCGACCGGGCTCGCTCGTGACCGACAGTTCTCCACCCATGATTTCGGCGAATATTTTGCTTATCGTAAGCCCGAGTCCGCTGCCTGAAACGGCATTGCCGCCATTGTCGTGTATTCGTGTGAAGGGTTGGAAGATGTTTTGCAATTGATCCGGTTCGATGCCCTTGCCGGTGTCGATAATTTGAAAGTTGGCGACCTCGCCGCTGTAACCGATGCGAAAGATAATGCCTCCCGTTTCCGTGAACTTGACGGCGTTACTGAGCAAATTCATCAGAATTTGCCCAATCCGTTTTTCATCGCCGCGAATTCGCTGGGGCAGGGAATGGGTGAACTGGCAGCAAAACGATAAACCTTTTGATTCGGCCTGGGGTTTGTAGACACGCACCAAATGATCGATAAAAGCCGGAAAATGAAACGGCGCCGATTTAATTTCGAATTTACGCGCCTCGATACTCGCGATATCGAGAATATCTTCGACCAGCGATGATAGATGTTCGCCGCTGCGTTTCAATGTTGCGACTGCTTGTCGGCGGCGTTCGGGTATCTCCGGATCTTTTTGAAGAATATAGGCGTAACCGATGATACTATTCAGCGGCGTTCTGATTTCGTGGCTCATGTTGCTCAAAAAACGACTCTTCGCGCTATTGGCAGCGTCGGCCATTCTTAAAGCTTGGGCCAATTTTACGTCAGTCTTTTTATGTTCCTCGATTTCCATCAATAATAATTGCGTTTGTTTAGCCGTTTCTTCATGGGCGACGCGGCGGCTCTCATCGTTCAAAATCAGCCACCAGGTACACAAACCGATAAAAACCAACAGCGACGCATAAATCTTGACGAAATTTTCCAATAGCAGTCGAAAAGCAGGCAAATAAGGCTGAGCGGTCAACAAATCCTGATAATAAATAATTCCGACAAAAATACTGGTTAATACCGTCAGAAACAAAAACAGCAGGCCAAAACGCAGCAATCGCAAACGAGTCTGTAGCGATAATGTTTTCGGCATGAAGCGCCGGGCTACTATTTCCAAATAGTCGTCGAGTCGTGCTCCGGGCTTGCAAGCATCCAGGCAACGCGCCTCAAGCGTGCAGCACAACGAACAAATACTGCCTTGATAAGCGGGACAATAGGCGACGTCTTCCTGCTCGAATGAGTTACCGCAAATGCTGCAGTGTTGATGAGACGCTTTGTTGTTTTCGTCCCGGTCGCGGGCTAGATATTGTTTCGGTCCGGCAACGACTGCGATGAGAGGAACAAGAATAAAAGCTAAGCCAAGCGAAATAAACGCCGAGAAAGCGCGCGGATAATCGCCGAATGCGCCAAGGTAGGCCAGTATCGAAACGATCGACGCGCATAAGGTTGCGATAATACCGACCGGATTGAGGTCGGGCAGGTAGGCGCGCTTGAATTCGACGATTTTAGGGCTGATGCCCAACGGCTTATTGATCATCAATTCAGCGGCAACCGCGCTGATCCAAGCGATCGATATATTGGAAAACAAACCCAAAACTTTTTCCAAAGCGCCGAAAACACCGAACTCCATCAACAATAACGCGATCGAGACATTGAATACTAACCAAACGACGCGTCCAGGATGACTGTGCGTCACGCGCGAAAAAAAATTCGACCAGGCGAGCGAGCCGGCATAGGCATTGGTTACGTTAATCTTTATTTGGCAGATAACGACGAATAGCGTCGTGACGGCCAGTGCAATTGCCGGATTGCCGAATAGGTCGTTATAAGCGATTAAATACATTTGAGTGGGTTCGTGCGCGTGCTCCGCTGCGATGCCGTTTCGCAATGCGAGATGTGCGAGTAGGGCGCCGCCTAATTGTCTGAGCATTCCGAATAATACCCAACCGGGGCCGGCGGCAATGGTGCCGAACCACCAACGAAAGCGGTTCTTCCGAGTTTTTTCGGGTATGAAGCGCAAAAAGTCTACTTGTTCGCCGATTTGAGCGATCATCGAAAATGCCACCGTCGCGGCGCTGCCGAACAGCAGCCAGTCGAAATCGCGTCCGCTGCCGGCGATCCAAAAATAGGTTTTGAGTGTCAGTAGTGCTTCGGGTTCGTGCCGGTAAACGGCGATATAAGGCGCGATCAACAAAACCAGCCAGATCGGCTGAGTCCATAGTTGCAGCCGACTGATCGTCGTGATTCCGAAAGCGACCAGCGGTATTACGATCACCGCACTAATGACGTGGGCCAGTGCGATTGGGATTTGAAAATAGAGTTCGAGCGCGAGCGACATGATCGACGCTTCGAGTGCAAAAAGCGTGAAGGTAAACGAGGCATAAATCAAAGAGGTAACGGTCGAACCGATATAGCCGAAACCGGCGCTGCGAGTGAGCAAGTCGATATCGATGTTATACCTGGCGGCATAATAGCTAATAGGAAAGCCGGTGATAAAGATAACTAGGCCAACCACTAAAATTGCCCAGAACGCATTGGTAAATCCGTAATTGATCGACAGAAAACCGCCGATGGCTTCCAAAACCAGAAACGAAGTCGACCCGAAGGCCGTATTAGCCACTTGGAATTCGGACCATTTGCGGAAACTACGCGGCGCAAAACGCAGAGCGTAATCTTCCAAAGATTCGTTAACAACCCAGGCGTTATAGTCGCGGCGAATTTTCGAGATGTTCTGATGAATCGGGGCGCTCATTGATAGTCAAGCATGAGGTTTCGGCATTGAAAGCAAGTCATTGAACAATGAATAATTACAGCAATTTATATGCCGTAATTGAAATAGACTGTTGTCGAGGCGGACGGCACCCGATCGGTGCGCATGTGTCGAATAAAGGCGGCGGCGTGTTTTGATATGGTGCGAATGACGAAAAAACGCACATTATTAGTGCTGCGGAAAAAGGGCAGTGCGCGGAGCAAGGTTTTCCTATACCTTGTGCATATCGAACATTGTCATCATGCACTCTCCCCGAAAGGGAGAGTGCAGAGATAAATTTTAAACCTAATGCTCATGAAGGCCCGGCCACTCGCCCGACAGGACGCAGTGAACCCAGCACCTAAATTATCCACGGTAGTTAATCATAGCCAATGGACTATGGAATTTAGGTGCTGGGTGAATACATCCATGTAAGCTCGACGGCGGAATCTGATTGCCATGGATGGCATGAATGCAGATTTTGCAGGAGCAAAAATCTACCCTGCCGCCGACGCCTGTCGATCGAGTAACCACACCCCCTTCGGAGCCTCCATTTTTACAGCAGCGTTTTGCATATCGATAAATTAGATAAGGAATGAAATTCCGCGAACTTTCACACTGAGAAGAGCAGTTGGCATGTGTTGTAGATTGTTTGTGCTGAGCCAAGTCGAAGCATGAAGGAGCTACAACACTTTCACCGGCTTGGTGAAGCCTCAAACTACTCACTTTTGATCGAAAAACCGTCTAAGAAAAAAGGTATGGGATATGTCTATCGAGGACCACCGTAAACCCATCCATGAGGGCTTGACGGTAGCAATCCCTGCTGCCGACATCCTCGCTAGCCACACCCATACCTTCATAAAGTTAGCCATTTCTTGAGTATAAAGGGAGTACCATCCACCCTTCGACAGAGCACCCCTGAGCGCAGCCGAAGGGTATAGATCGAACAGTAGTTTGAGGCTTTCAACTGCTCTCATTAGGTTAAAAAATCGGAAATTTAACAAACGAGCGCGATAATTCCGATTTATTTTCTTTCATGGCCGAGTTTCAAAATAACGGGCGAGCCTTGGTTATGGATCGTAATTTGTTTATAGCTTTTCTTTTCGACGTTAATGTCATTTGACTTGGAGGGCTCGGGCTTGCCTGGTTCGATTTGCGTTTCCGGCTCTTCAACGGTTTCAATTAAAACATCCGGAGCCCAGCTCGGACTGATCGCTTGAAGCGTATCCACACGTTCTTCCGGTTGAACCTTGAGCGATTTCAACAAATTCAGGCAAACGGTGCTCACTTGGTCGATCAATCGCGAACGTTTTTCGCCCCCTGACAGCGGTTTTGCGATAAATTCCATCGTATAGTCCGCCGACTCGTTACTGTTCTCGGCCGAGATTAGTTTACAGGTTACCGGCACGATTTCCGCTTTTTGAAAATTTACGGCTCGCGGGTCGGAATTTCCGGCAGTAAATGAAAAACCGGTCGGGGTGCTACCGTGCTTGACGGCTTCGATCGTTGCCTGCATCCGATGGTCGGCGGGTTTATCGGTATCAATGCCGATGGTATAACCCCATTCGTTTAAATGACTTGCGATTGAGTCGGCCATTTCATGCTTCGCCGTGTCATCGGCTTCATAGCCGGCCGCTTCGATATCGATTTCGAAAAAGATTTGCTTTACCGAAGCGGCATCGATCGGCGCTCGTTTCATATCGGGGACTATCGTGCATCCGGTTAAGGTTGTCGCGATAACCGAAAGAGCTATGAAAACGCTTGATTTTAGGTGATGCAACGGTTCGATCATGGCTATCCTGTGATTGGTAAAAATAAAAATCTACTTCTTTATGCCTTTCGCACTTCAAATTTCGGCGTAATCGCTTCCACTCTCTTAGGAAAAGTTCAGGGGAGAGGGAAGCCAAAAAATGAAAATGGGTGCGATCAATGAAAATTAAGCAACAGCGATGCCAAATCGAATCCGATCGCTTGGTAACCGATTTGGCTATCAGCGATTTTAGTATCGAGTCATTCGGCATATCGACACGCAAAAAGTATGCTTTCGTTTCGGTTTTGGCCGGTACACTGCGAGCGTGTTTAATAAAGCTTGAAACACTTTAGAATGCCTACCGGTATTTCGGTATACGTCATTTACCCGATAGGCTAAATAAAACGAAAAGGGGTCAGGTTACTTTTTTTGATTGATGGCGTCCGATAAGAATGGTAACCGGGCCGCCTTTTTCAAACCGAAGTCGATTATGTTTATGTGAAAAAACTTTCCGATTAATCTCAATCCGCAATTAAAATGGTTGATCTCGAATTATCGCGGCTAATTAAGCATGAAAGAGCAATTGTTTACTTTTGAACAAATTCATATTGAAGTCGCGCGAAATGCTTCCGACGATTTCAACCTGTTTCATGACAAACACAAATGGTTACAGATTACTCACAATCCATTTAAAGGCCCCATCGTGCTGGGTTTTCAATTGAATACGCTGATCGAATACCAGATGCGCTTGTACCGCGAGGCGCAGCATGAAGAACAGATCATAGCCGATAAGCAATTGCGATTTAGCAATTACCAGATTATTTTCGTCAATGCCTTACGGCCGAGCCAGGAATTTTCGCTGGAAATTAAAAAAACCTTGATTAACACGATTCCCGATTTGACGTTGACTAACCGAGTCGTTATCAAGTCGCAAGGCAAAACGATTTTGCTCGGCTATAAAAAAGAAACCCAAGCGCCGCTGTTTCTAGCGAATACTGATTTAAACGGCTTGCCGGATCTGAAAACGGTCGCCGATAAAACCCTGGTGCCGGGCAGCGATTACTTTTTAATGCGAAAATGGATGCATAACGGCAATGTCAAGAATTTTCTGTCGGGTTCTCTGGCCGAGCAATCCGATTATTTTGACGAACTAGCCGAGGTGGCTCGTTATCCTGAAATATTTCCTTGCAGCTTAACTTCCGGAGTCTTACTGGAAAAGGCACAACTTGAGAATCACGATTTCAAGGCTAATCCAATGGTCTATACATCTCATGAATTATCGATCGACCGTCATTGGGTCGGGCAACTGAAAAACAACGATAAAGTTTATATATTGGTCAAACAACTCCCGGAGTCCAAGGATAACACGCTCAATAACACTAGAATCTTGTTGCGCTCTTACGAATGTTACGGGGTACTGGAAAATAAGGAGATTCTATTCAGAATAAAACTAAACTTGGTGCCGTTGGAGGAAATCTTAAAAATTTGAAATTGAATAGCTAACGGGGTAGTCGGTAGTAGACCTTAATATACCTTTCGCACTTCAAATTTCGGCAGTGCCAGAGGAGGCGCCTGGTTCACTTACAAAAAAAAGCAAAAAAGGGTTCCTTGTTGTTGCGATGTTTTGGTATTTAGGTGCCATTATCCTAAATTTGGCAGCTTAACCATGAAGGACATGAAGTTCCTGAAAAACTTCAAGATATTACCTAAGCTTTCTCGCTAACCTTTTAAGTGAGTGAATGTTCTATACAATTTCACAGCAAGTTATTGAATTGACTTCATATTTTTCATGGTGAAATGCTTTTTTAGGATTATTAGGTTGTTTCCTGTTTCTTTAAACGGATCGAAAAAGCATAAATGCCATGTTGCGAATTCGATGGTGGATTCCCGTTTGTAAATATTATTAATTTTTAATTTAAGTTCGAGTTAACATAAACAATCGAGAATCCGAACTTGTGTAAATTTACGAAGGTGTAATGAAATCCAGTGTCAGGAAAAAAACGTTTGTGGTTGTTATTGCCGTTGCTACTTTTTTCTGGATGGATTGCATGGCATTTTCCTGATAGCTCGCCTTTAATAAGCGGAATAGAAACGGATTGGAATCTGAGTCGCTATCAACCGATTGGACCTGCTCGACGTGTCGACGGCATCCGAGAAAATCTCTCGGGAATTACCTATCACCCTCCATCGGGTCTGCTTTATGCCGTGACCAATAACCCCCGTAAGATTCATGTTCTCAATAAAAATGGCGAGTTGCAGCGGACAATTGATTTACCCGGTTTTCGGGATACCGAGTCCATAACCTACCTGTATGATAATTTTTTTGTGATTGCCGAAGAAAATCTCTACAACCTTATGCGGGTGGAAATCACCGAGGCAACAGAATCGATATCGCACGATCAGGCTATAAGGTTTAATCTGGCAGAAAAAGATGATGACAATAGCGGTATCGAAGGCGTAGCGTGGTCGCAACAATTTGGCTTATTTGCGGTGAAAGAAACGCCTCCCGGCATTTTGCATCAACCAGTTGATGGGCGGGGTATGGGCGTAGATTTGTCAGGATTATTGTCTATGCGACTGAAGGTAAGGGATTATGCCGGATTGAGTGTATTGCCTGGGAAGGAAGACGGGTTATTGATATTGAGTGAATCCTCCGACAGTCTGCATGTCGTCGACATGCAGGGGCGGGAATTATCGCGGCTCAGTTTACGCGAAGGAAAACTGGGATTGATTGGCTGGCTATGGCAACCGGAAGGCGTGGCCATTGATGACGACGGCAGAATTTATGTGGTCGGAGAACCGAATCAATTTTTGGTTCTGGAACGGCGTCCGGATCGATAGAGTTCGCAGCTACTCGCTATAACAGATAATTGAAATCATTCGGCGTAGGCGATAAAAAGAAGCAGGACGGTATGTGCTAGAGCGTTGGAAGTGTTGAGCAAAAAATGAGCTCATAATAAAAATAAGCTCACCTATTTGCCTGTCGTAGTCTGCGTATTAGCCTTGAAAAGTAACCCGACCGCTTTTCCAAAAAACCAAGTTTTCTGTCTTGCTTTAATTGTAGGGAGTAACAATTGCTCCGTGAGCGGAATCATTAAAAAATCATAAATCAAACGCCCCTCGTGCGTTTCTTTTTTGTTAAATACTTAAATGCTTCATACCGGCATCATGATTTCAGATATTTCAATGCCATTACTGCGGCGCTGGTGCGGTTTTCCACGTTCATTTTTTTAAACACTTGCTCTAGATGTTTGTTGACGGTGCGAGGGCTCATTTCGAGGATTGATCCAATCTCGCGGTTGGTTTTACCTTTGGCTATCCAAAGCAGTACTTCGGATTCGCGCTCTGTTAAAAAAAGGTTGGCTCGTAATATTTCCTCTTCCGTTGCGCGTTCAGAATCAACGATTCGTATCAGATGTTCTTTGTTACCGGTTTGACCGATATATTTCATTTCAAGAGATTTTGTTTCCAGGTTTACCGTTTGCCCTTTTTCTCTGTTGTATTGGGGCGATAGCATGAGTCTTAGTGGTTTTATCAACGATTCATCGAGCTGTTCGGTATTCAAACCGGAGTCCGAGAATAATTGAACGGCTTGTGGAGTGGCCCAAAGCAAGCGGCCGTTAGAATCGATCGAAAATAAATATTGTCCTGCTGAATCCAATGCGGCGCGGGCGCTTTTTGTTAATCTGGCATTTGCCAAATGAACCCGCATTCTTGCGATGAGCTCCTCACCTTTTACCGGTTTCGTGACGTAGTCGACTCCGCCTGCTTCCAATCCTTTGACGATACTTTCAGAGTCCGACAAACCGGTCATGAAAACGACGGGAATATCGGCCGAATTGCGATGTTGTTTAAGTTTTTTGCAGGTCTCGAAGCCGTCCATGTTGGGCATGAGTGCGTCCAACAAGATAATATCGGGATTGATATTATTTAGGATTGTTAGTGCTTGCGAACCTTCTAGTGCAACTAAGACGGCAAATCCCGCTCTATCCAATGTGTCGTTCAGCATGCTCAGCGTGTCAGGCGAATCGTCGACGACCAGCACGACATCTTTTTTCAATTCTAACGGGCGTGTCGGATTCATAACATTTCTTCAAGGCAAGTAACGAGTTCATCGAATCGGTAGTTTTTGGCGAGGTTTGTAAGGCGATCGGCATGTTGCTTTTTTAGTTTTCGATCTCCTTCTAAGCCTTTCAAGAAACTGAGTAATTCGTTTATATAGCCGATTTTAGCTAACTGGATGATTGTTTCTCGATCCGATCGATCGAGCATTCGGTAGGGGAGCAGTGTTATTTCTGAATTGCTTTCAATCTTCCTAGATGGAGAACTTTCATTCGCTAAGGGAGGGGGTATTTTCCCTTCATCGGAAAAAGAGTCGCCGGTGCTGTAGACCCAACGAATCGGCAAATATTTTTCGATCAGATCCATCATATTGGCCAATTTTATCGGTTTGACGAGATAAGCATCGTAGGGTAGGTGTTCCGCGAATATCGAATTCGGTTGATGGGCGTTAGCGGAAACCATGATTACGGTTGCCGATGGAATTTGGCTTCGAATGCGACCGGCCAATTCCCAACCGCTCATGCCGGGCATGGCTATATCCAATAAAAAAATTTGGGGTTTTTTTTTGCAATATTGCAACATATCCAGGCAAGTTAACCCGTCTTGGGCTTGAAACACGTTGAATCCCAGAGGAGATAGCATGTCAATCAACAAGCCGCGATGACTGGGGTCGTCGTCAACGATAAAAATCGTCTGCTCGATGCCTTGATAGCCGCTGGGTATGGCGGCCGGTTGATCGTGCGGTGCCTTAATAGCGTTAACACTGGAAAGCATTAAAGAAACTTTGAAAAGACTGCCTTGATTGGGACTGCTTTTTACGGTGATCTCGCCACCCATGATATCGGTCAAGAACCGCGTAATTGTCAGGCCAAGGCCTGTGCCGGAAATGTAAGGCGCTCCGGCTTTTCTAATTCTTTCGAAAGGTTGAAAGATTTTTTCAATATTTTCCGGTTCGATGCCTTCACCGGTGTCCTTGATCGAAAAGACGGCGACTTGGTTGCGATAGGATACCGAAAAATATACTTCGCCCTGATGCGTATATTTAACGGCGTTCGAAATCAAATTGATCAATATTTGGCGTAACCGTTTTTCATCGGTTCGAATGGTTTTCGGTAAAGGTGTCAACTGTTCGTGCACGAATTGAATACCTTTGGCTGTAGACTGAACCTTAAACATATTGACGATTTGATCGAGCATCGCGATAAAGTCGACATCGTTCTTGGAGATTTGTAGCCGGCCGGCTTCTATTCTGGAAATATCCAATAGGCCTTCGATAATGTCCGCCAAATGTTCGCTGCTGCGCCGAATGACCGACAAAGCGTCTCTCCGGTTGCCGGGAATGGCTTTATCTTTCTCCAGTAGTTGAGCATAGCCGAGTATCGCATTGAGCGGCGACCTCAATTCGTGGCTAATACCGGTCAGATAACGGCTCTTTGCTTGATTGGCGGCTTCTGCTACCTCTTTCGCTTGTTGCAGCTTAAGATCGGTCATTTGATGGGCTTCGATTTCAGCAATCAACAGATCGGTTTGATTGCGGGATTCCTCCAGCGCCAGTTTTCTGCTTTCATGAAGTAGAGAGAACATCCACGATACGACGCCTGAAATAATCAGCAAGATGAAGAAAATATTGATTAGGGCATCGGTGATCAAAGCTTTATCGATAGTTTCGTCCGACGTAATCTGGAAATAAATCAGCGCAAGTAAGGAGGACATCAAAATTCCGGTAAGTACAAACAAGCCGAAAAAGTTTCCTAACCTAGCCGTGACGATTCCGCTCCAAGCGTCCGGCATGATTTTGTTCAATGCCGAGGAAATTTGATCCGCCATGCCGGCATTGGTTTTACACATATCGTGACACCGGCTGTCGAGCGAGCAGCATAGCGAGCAGATCGCTCCGGCATAGGCCGGACAGAGCGACATGTCTTCGGACTCGAAGTGATGCTCGCAAATACAACAAACCTGATTGGGATTTTTGCCGGCATTCTCCGGATCCCTGGCAATGTAATAACGTCCATTCGTCAACCAAGCAATCAAGGGCGTACAAAAAAAAGTAAGGGCTAATGTGAGATAAGGCGACATGGCCTGAAAGTTAATACCAAACAAGCCGCTATAAGCGATCAAGCCAATCAAAGAGGCGGTCAGCATAGAACCGATACCGACCGGGTTAATATCGTATAAATGAGCCCTTTTGAATTCCATTTTTCGGGGTCTTAGGCCAAGAGGGAGGTTGATAGTCAAATCGGCTACCAATGAACCGACCCAAGCAATTGCGATGATGGCAAATAAGCCAAGGATTTCTTTAAGTGCATGATAAATTCCCAATTCCATCAACATCAGTGCGATGACGACATTGAAAACCAACCAAACCACGCGCCCGGGATGATTTTGAGTCGTTCTGGAAAAAAAATTAGACCATGCGATTGACCCGGCATAGGCATTCGTCACATTGATTTTCAGTTGCGAGAATATGACAAAAATGCCGGTCAATAACAACGGCAGTTCCGGGGATGTGGTCAAATAGCCGAATGCGGTCAGATACATGTGATTCGGGTCCGAAGCTTGCTCGAAACCGATGCCGTGCTCGATGGCCAAAACGGCAAGAAATGACCCGATGAGGATCTTAGCCATTCCGGGGAAAATCCAGCCGGGGCCGCCGGAAATCAAAGCGGCCCACCAAGTAAGCTTGTTTTGGTTGCTTTTTTCGGGCAGAAATCTGAGAAAGTCGACTTGTTCGCCGACTTGAGCAATCAAAGAAAACGCAACGACGGATGCAGCGCCGAAAGCCGCAAGATCAAAGTCTTCTGTCGCCGATATTGGCTTATACCCTGTCCAGAGAGCCATCGCATCGTCCGATTTGAGAGCGATACAGACAAGAGGAATGATTTGCAGAGCTATCCAAAGCGGGTGAGTCCATACTTGAAATCGGCTGATTAGCGTAATGCCATGCGTGACTAGAGGGATAACGACCAAAGAGCTAATAAGATAACCGATAGATAATGGGATGTTTAGCGTGAGCTCCAGCGCCATTGAGAGAATGGTGGCTTCCAGTGCAAAAAAAATGAAAGTGAACGACGCATAAATCAATGAAGTGACCGTGGATCCGATATAGCCGAATCCGGCTCCGCGGGTTAGAAGATCGATGTCCGTGCCCAGTTTGGCGGCGTGATAGCTGATCGGTAAACCGGTTAAAAAAATGATCGCGCCGACGGTTAAAACGGCCGACACCGCATTGACGAATCCGTAGGTCAAGGTCAAGGTGCCGCCGATCGCTTCGAGCGCGAGAAACGAAATCCCACCCAGCGCAGTCAACGATACTTGCCATTCGGTCCATTTCCTGGATTTTTTAGCGGTAAAGCGGAGCGCATAATCTTCGAGCGTTTGATTAGCGACCCACCGGTTGTAATTGCGCCGTACTCGAAAGATTTTTTGTTGTCCGTTCATGCAACAAAGCTCATGACTTGAATCGATCGATGTCGATGGATAATGAGTTGCTGAAAAGTATTCTTCTCAACTTTATATCTATTGAATTCATAACGAAATACACTCGTTGGAATGGCTTGCTATATGCTAAAAATATAATAATAAATCAGCATGTTATGAGATTTATAGTGAAAGGTTAACAGCTAGCTATAGAGAAGGGCATACGTCAAATGACGTAAGACGGGTGAGCATCCGCCTAATGGTTAAACGAAGCGCTTTGCCGGACACTGTCAGCGAACCAAACAAAATTTAATTTGGAGAGCTTAAACATGTGTATCTTTAATTATGAAAGTGGGAGCCGGGATAATTCTCCGGTATTCAAGCGCCGGAGTTTTATTAAAACATTGATCGCTTTTCCGCTGGGTCTGATCTTGGCATCTTCCCTCCTTAGTTGGGCCAACCCCCCGACAAGTGAGGTCAATACGACAGGACTGGCGGTGACCGACGATACGGTTACGGTCGGTATTTTGCACTCTGTTACCGGTACGATGGCTATTAGCGAAACCGGCTCGGTGCAAGCGGAAAAGCTTGCAATCGATCAGATTAACGCCATGGGCGGCGTACTCGGCCGCAAGATCGAATACATTCAAGAGGACGGCGCCAGCGATTGGCCGACTTTCGCCGAAAAATCGAAAAAATTATTGGTCAACGACAAGGTAGCCTCCGTGTTCGGGTGTTGGACTTCGGCCTCGCGCAAGGCCGTCTTACCTGTTTTCGAGCAGTATAACGGCATGCTGTACTATCCGACTTTCTATGAAGGACTCGAACAATCTCCGAATGTAATCTATACCGGCCAGGAAGCGACGCAACAAATCATCGCCGGTATCGATTGGGTGGTCAAGGAAAAAGGCGCAAAAACTTTTTACTTGTTGGGTTCGGATTATATTTGGCCTCGTACCTCCAATAAAATTGCTAGAAAACATATCGAAAAACTGGGATTAAAAGTTGTAGGCGAAGAATATTATCCGTTAGGGCACACTCAGTTCAATTCGGTGATCAACAAAATCAAGTTGAAAAAGCCGGATGTGATCTATGCCATCGTGGTCGGCGGTTCCAATGTTGCCTTTTATAAGCAGCTCAAAGCGGCCGGTATCGACTTGACTAAAGAAAAACCGCTTTTGTTGACGATTTCGGTGACCGAAGACGAAATTTTGGGTATCGGCGGTGAAAATATCGAAGGCGCTTATGCCGCGATGAAATATTTTCAAAGCCTCGACAATCCGAACAATCAAGCGTTCGTGCAAGCATTCAAAGACAAATGGGGTAAAGATATCGTGATTGGCGACGTCACCCAAGCAGCCTACTTGGGCCCCTGGTTATGGAAAGCTGCCGTCGAAAAAGCCGGTTCGTTCGATATCGATAAAATCCGTGCCGCATCGCCGGGTATCGAGTTGACGACCGCACCGGAAGGCTATGTTCGCATTCATGAAAATCATCACTTGTGGTCCAAGACTCGAGTCGGTTTAGCGCAAAAAGACGGTCAATATAAAGTCGTGTACGAAAGCGAGGAATTGATCGAACCGAACCCTTTCCCGGTAGGTTATCAATAAAGCCTTAGGATTTCGGCACTGCGACGTTTCTATTCGAAACCTCTCTCCCGGTATTTGAGGGAGAGAGGCAATTTAAAAAAATCCGACCGTTAGCAAAGAGGATCGAGTCATGTTTGAAGAATATTCAATGGCGGAACTGACAGATATTTTATTCATGCAGGGTTTTGCCGGTTTGATTTTATTTTCGGTTTTGGTGCTCATGGCATTGGGATTGGCGATCATTTTCGGTCAGATGGGCGTCATCAATATGGCCCATGGCGAATTCATGATTTTGGGTGCCTATACAACCTATTTAACATCCCATATTTTTGAAACCTATCTGCCGGCTTTATTCGACGGCTACTTTTTTGTGGCGATGGCTTTGGCTTTCTTAGTGTGTTTCGCGCTGGGCGTGTTGGTTGAATGGGGTATGATCCGGTTTCTATTCAAGCGGCCTCTCGATACCTTGTTGGCGACTTGGGGGCTCAGTTTGATTCTTCAGCAATCATACCGTACCGTTTTCGGTGCCCGAGAAGTCGGCGTGACTCTTCCAGAATGGATGATGGGATCGTATTCCATGACCGAAACGATAGAGGTACCGATCAATGGCATCTTCGTGATGGTTTTAACCTTGTTTATAGCGTCGGGCGTCTATTTCTTGATGTTTCGCTCACTCTGGGGCAAGCAAGTACGGGCCGTCGTTCAGAATAGGCCCATGGCAGGAGCGGTCGGCATCGATACGGGGAAGGTCGACCGTTACACATTCGGCATCGGTTGCGGCATCGCCGGTATTGCAGGCAGTGCGTTCACGATGATCGGTTCGACAGGACCGACTTCGGGTCAACTCTATATTGTCGATACCTTTCTAGTCGTCGTATTCGGCGGTGCGCAGAGCCTTATCGGTACCATCGCCTCCGCGTTTACGATTTCACAATCGCAATCGACTTTGGAATTTTTCTTAAGCGGCTCCATGGCTAAGGTCATCACGCTTTTGATTGTGGTCGGCATACTGATGCTGCGTCCTCAAGGGCTTTTTGCTCTCAAAATTCGTCAATAAGGGGAGTTTCCTATGCAGCAACGGAGCAATATTCGATTTATGTCAAGGCAGGAAGTGCTTGGCTATATCATGTTGGCGGTCATCCTGTTAGCGATTATCCCGCTGTCTTTGGATGTATTTCGATTGAATTTGATCGGTAAATATCTGACCTATGCCTTTGTCGCGCTCGGCTTGGTTTTGTGTTGGGGATACGGCGGCATTTTGAGCTTGGGGCAGGGAGTATTTTTCGGCTTGGGCGGATATTGCATGGCTATGTTTCTCAAATTGGAAGCCAGCGATCCCGAGTCGACCAAAATTCAATCCACTCCCGGCATACCTGATTTCATGGACTGGAATCAGATCACCGAATTACCATGGTGGTGGGAGCCTTTTAGGCAACTTCCTTTTGCGTTGTCGGCGATCGTTCTATTGCCGACGCTATTTGCATTCATCATAGGCGTGGCGATGTTCAAGCGCCGGGTCGGCGGGGTTTATTTCGCGATCATCACGCAAGCCATCGCGGCGATCATGACCATTTTAATTATCGGCCAACAAGGCTATACGGGCGGAGTCAACGGTATTACGGATTTACGCACATTGTTAGGTTGGGACATTCGTTCCGATTCAGCCAAAGTGATTTTGTATTATGTCTGTTCGGCCGCTCTTTTTATATGTTTGTTACTTTCACAATTTATCCGTTATAAAAAACTTGGACGTATTCTGGTCGCGATGCGCGATCGAGAGGATAGAGTCCGGTTTTCCGGTTACGACGTAGCCAACTTCAAAATATTCGTCTTTTGTCTGAGCGCGATGTTTTCTGCTATCGGCGGCGCGATGTTCACGCTGCAGGTCGGCTTTATGTCGCCTTCCTTCGTCGGCATCGTTCCATCGATCGAAATGGTGATTTATTGCGCCGTGGGCGGTCGGCTTTCCTTACTTGGCGCAGTTTACGGTACTTTGTTGGTGAATTGGGCCAAAACGATATTTTCGGAGACATTTCCCGAGCTTTGGCTGTTTGCGATGGGGGCATTGTTCATCGCTGTCGTGATGGCGTTTCCGAATGGTTTGGCCAGTCTATTCAAACGCTACATAGAGCCGAAATTACCTGCTTGGTATAGCGGTAAAACGATGGTTTCGAAAGCGCCGATCATCGAGAAAGACTCGTCAATGGAAACTGCGCATGCTAATGCTTTGGGCTCCGAGGAAAATATAGGTTCTTCAAAATCTTTAGCGAAACCCGAAACGGCTGTAACGGTGGCGCCACGGACCGATGAAAAGCTCGAAGGAGGTGTCTATGTCGACTAATCGCAGTGATTTCGTTTTGGCCGTCGAAGGGCTTACGGTTTCTTTCGACGGG
>Ga0180009_10000323_pt1 | contig 67887 bp, 63 predicted proteins | sample OS_PC_MetaG_FD_123537 | JGI IMG/M metagenome (GOLD analysis project Ga0180009, IMG submission 123537) | Groundwater microbial communities from the Aspo Hard Rock Laboratory (HRL) deep subsurface site, Sweden - OS_PC_MetaG | ecosystem: Environmental > Aquatic > Deep subsurface > Groundwater... | reverse complement strand
CGAAATGGGGAAACCAGATCCGGATTATGGGAAAGGTACACCCCCACGTGTGTGGGGAAAACTGGGTCTTGCAATTCGACGGTCACACATTCCAAGGTACACCCCCACGTGTGTGGGGAAAACACAGGATGGTGCACACCAGCACCAACCCGGACAGGTACACCCCCACGTGTGTGGGGAAAACGCTACATAATGACAGATAGATATATTTCAGACAGGTACACCCCCACGTGTGTGGGGAAAACAAACCGCACTTATGCGCGGTCGTATCAGCATCAGGTACACCCCCACGTGTGTGGGGAAAACGTCATACCATTGCCTGGTTACACAGCAAGCATAGGTACACCCCCACGTGTGTGGGGAAAACGCCTAGAATTAAGTCTAAAAATTAATAACAAGCGGTACACCCCCACGTGTGTGGGGAAAACGATGTTCTTGTCGGGTACGTTGTTCCGGTAAACGGTACACCCCCACGTGTGTGGGGAAAACGGAAGATTCATGCGCAGATTGCAATCTTTCAAAGGTACACCCCCACGTGTGTGGGGAAAACGTATTTCGAGATCGATCAGCCAATCGATGCCTTGGTACACCCCCACGTGTGTGGGGAAAACGGGTTGAAGAATGATGTCAGAAGCAGGCGTCCAGGTACACCCCCACGTGTGTGGGGAAAACAGATGAACTGATGGCACCTGACCCTGTCGCAATCGGTACACCCCCACGTGTGTGGGGAAAACTTTTCGATAGCCATATCATAAGCCTGTTTTATAGGTACACCCCCACGTGTGTGGGGAAAACGAATTGTTAAACGAGCAATATTATTTTCAACCAGGTACACCCCCACGTGTGTGGGGAAAACACATACCTTATTTCTGTTTTATACTGTTTACCAGGTACACCCCCACGTGTGTGGGGAAAACTGTTCTCGATCGCACTGAACTCTCGCATCAGCCGGTACACCCCCACGTGTGTGGGGAAAACCATAACTGATAATTCAATATTCCCATTTTATTAGGTACACCCCCACGTGTGTGGGGAAAACTCACACCGAGAGCGGCGAGCGGGTGAGCGTGGCGGTACACCCCCACGTGTGTGGGGAAAACGGGTTTCGGATAAGACCGTACTCAATCATCACAGGTACACCCCCACGTGTGTGGGGAAAACGTAGCGATGTGGATGGAGCTGCAGCGCGAGCCAGGTACACCCCCACGTGTGTGGGGAAAACAATCCGAGGGGACGACCCGTCGCCTGCACCGTAGGTACACCCCCACGTGTGTGGGGAAAACTGCCGACCTCAGGAGAGGTCGGCCAAAGGAGAAGGTACACCCCCACGTGTGTGGGGAAAACGGCCAACCCGAGCCTTGGTCCGGTGAAGTCCAGGTACACCCCCACGTGTGTGGGGAAAACTAGGCGATCTCACCTTTCGCCAGCGCCATCATCGGTACACCCCCACGTGTGTGGGGAAAACCTCCCATAGTGTGGGTTGTTTGATGGTTGTATAGGTACACCCCCACGTGTGTGGGGAAAACGGAATATGGCACATCAACAATGGCAGCGCAACCGGTACACCCCCACGTGTGTGGGGAAAACGACATCCCGCCGGTGCTCATACAGCGGTGCGGAGGTACACCCCCACGTGTGTGGGGAAAACGACGGGATCGAGGCGGTTCCACCCCACTGGGTCGGTACACCCCCACGTGTGTGGGGAAAACCCTTTGCTATCAAAATTTATTCTATATTGCTAAATTTCTCTATTAGCAATGATAGACATTAATTATATTCGATTAATCAGATTCTCTTAATGAATCTATTCTTTCAGATTTTTTAAATTCACCTGGAATTTGAATGAGTTGCAATCCTTCAACTTCAACCAAGCTTCTACTGGTATCCCCAACCATCCGAATTTCAAAATGCTGCTCGGAATTTGTGCTCCAAATCTGGACCACACCTCCTCCTCTTTTCCGTTGAACACTTTTCTCCCATAAACGGTCCCGCACCCGTGCGGAAACGTACCCAACAAAAACGCCACTTTTTGGCTCAATCAGCCAGCGGGTCAATTCGCCCCTCAGACCAGCAGTCACTTTTTCAAGAATCATAACGATCATGTGTAAATAACTCCTTCCAAAGCTCAGACGGCGGGTCGATGGCAAAACTGGTTTCAACATCCTCCGGCATATCCAGTAATCTATCGATATCCGGAAGAATTCGTTTGAGAAGCTGGGCTTCTTTAAATCGTTCCCGACAAAGGGCGCGAACCCTGGATTCCGCTTTTACTTCCGATTCTGCCACCGTTTCAAAAGCTGCGGGTATGGTTAATTCAGTCTTATAGAGGTCAGCAATGTCATAAACGAAGGACAGCATACGCCCGGTGTGGATAAAACCAAGAGCTGGTGAATAACCGCCAGCGACGATGGCTGCATGGCAAATCCCATTCATCAATGCATTGGCTGCTGAAAGCGTCCGGTTGATCGTGTCCGCATGTCCCCAATTGGAGCGATCATAACAACGACCATGCCATTGAACGCCAAACTCCCGGCTTGCTATTGCATATGAATTCCGAACACGCGCGCCTTCTTTTCCCCGGATCTGCGCCAGACTTAAGCCTTCTTCTAATTCTTCCTCAAATCGCATCCTGTACATACTCCGAACCACTTGTTCGCGAGATCCGAGATCACACACAAGTTCTGCCTGACGGAGAAGGTGATACGCCCGACGGGTTTCACCCAATCCCTGCCCATAACACCGGATACCATCTTCTCCCACCCAAAGGATACTACATCCATTTTCCATCAGAACTTTCATGGCGGCATGGGAAAGACTGGTTCCCGGACCTAACATGATCAGGCTAATGGCTGCAATGGGCACGAGCGTTCTGCCACTCTCCTGAATGTATTCGATGGCGTTTTGTTTCCTGTCAACTATGGCGTGTTCAATATAATGGTAAGAAAGGCTATCCCTTAATCGTGGGAGCTCATGAAGATTGAGCGGCATAACAGCCTCCTAAATTGAAACTGTGGGTAAATTTGGGACTGAATCACCCAAAAATACCCACGATCCTATTTATTTTGCTAATGAAAGCAGACCAAAGCCAAAGGCTTTCGCACTACCAATGCCCTTGACCAGAGTGTTCTGGAACCGCTCAGGATTCGTCACAAGTAAAATCCCATCAAATTGAACACTCAGATGCTTGATATTAAAAGTGCGACCGTTTTTTCGTTTTATGCTTTCTATCATCCCCTGGTCTGTCGATTTTACTGCGTTTATTTGAAAACCTGCTTGCTCTGCTTTTCGATTGATCCAGTCATTTTGTTCCTCAATTGTATAAAGCCCGACCCGTTTGCTGCTACCATCTGGTTGTTTCCTGCGTACAGTGGGATTACCCAAGAGCCGGAAATAAAAGGTTCTTCCATCAGGGATAACCGGATCAAATAATTTAACCTGAGGTTGTTCTGTCAATAATCCTGATTCTGCTAAAGCGTTCCAAACAGGCTCAATCTGTGTCTGAACCAATAAGGTAATAGGTTGGTAAACCTGGCGGTCTGGGAGTTCGATCCGATAGAGCAGATTGATGTCTTGCCGAGCCTCCTGGGGAAACTGAGCAGTTAGGGTGCGATGCAACTCATAACGGTTAGCAACTTCACGCTGAACCTGATGGCTGACAGGATCGAGCAAGAGTTTTGAAAGATACATCTCAAACCTCCTCATGGGGTGGACACTCTATGTGAGTCATGTGAATTCGCCGGCTAGAAAATTGACGATCTTCAAAACTGAGTGGCACATCTGCCCTGACAAATTCCCCTTCATCAGATTCAAGCACAATTCTAACTTTCTCAGTTGGATTCGGCACCAGTGCAGGGAAACCTTTTAATGCGTCCAACAAAGGCTCGTCTTGTAAGGCATGTTCCAACCAAACCGGCTTTCCGGGTGGAAAGGCTTTCCTTCCCAGATAAAGCGACCAGTGGGGAGATTTTAGGGCGATATAAATTTCCTCTAAAAGCTCCCGAGGACCCTCAAAACCTACCAAGAATACAGCGTCTGCCAGGTAATAACGATCCGAAATTTCGCTATCCTTCGTACTTTTACCATCTGCTTGATAAATATCTTGAGCAACATGAAAATCTTTCTGAAGAACACCCTCACGGTCGATCCGCACGCCCATTTTCAAGGCAGCGAGATCCGAAATATCCGCCTCTCTGGGACGCCCCAAAGCAGCACAGATCAATCCAATCACACCGCTCTTTGAAGGCTCGCGAGCGGTATCGCGATTAGTGAAATGGCTGGAGATACCCCAGGATTGCATGGGCGCTTGCAATCTCAAAAGTAAGGTGGGCATGGGATCACTCCTTTGGGAGTGCTGCGAGGATATTGTTTACCCAGGTTTCGAAATCGGCAACCAAAAATGGGCTTAGCGTTTCCAGCTCAGGATTGATACCCACATACCCGACGACGGGTTGGGGACCCTCACCAAAGAACTGGGTTAGCCCCGCCCAATATTCAGCAAGTGCCTGGATCGAAGCCTCAAGCAAGCTTTGATCCCTTTTAGGAAAGACCGGCTTTTCAAAGGCGTTGGTCAGCGACCAGGACATGCCATCTTCTCGGATGACAGCCATCAAGAATGAGGGTGGGTTTTGAGCAGCGAAACTATTCTGCTTACCAGTTGGGACAGCATGAACAGCTGCCCGGAGGAACCCTTCAACTGTTCTTCTTGCCAGAGAGAAATCCCCGCCCAGGTTCTTAACCAGCTGACCAAAATCAATTCGGGCGTAACGGTAGAAAGTGGCGGCGTTGAAGCCGATAATCCCCATCATCCCTGCGCCTGTTTCATCCCGATCCTGAAGATCGTCAACAGCGGTGAAGAAGTCAAACTCCATATTAACCCGATGCGTGGAAATAGCGTGAGCAACCTGGCAGGCAGCATCCATGTTAAGTTTTGGGTCTTCAGCCAACATCCGGCCGAACATTGCCACACCAGGTGCTGAGGTGCGATCTGAAAACTTCTTTTTGAATTTTTTGATCGGATCGGATTTATCGTCAATTTTCCCTGCAAGGGCATCTTCCCAGTTTTCGAGAATGAGCTTTGCTAGTTCTTCCTTTTCTTCATTGCTGACGAAAAAAAGGACCTTGCTTCGGATTTCATTTTTCGAATCCATCCCCCCGAGGATAGCTCCGACGAAATTTGAAGAGGCTTTTTCAGCGTCTTCATTGGTTTTTCCGGCTTCTTCCAATTTTCTTGACAAGGCGCGGGCGAGGAAACGGGTTCGTTCTGCCGTAGGGACCTCTGTCGTCTTTTCAAACAAGGGATGCAAGCGGATGGAACGTTTGATACATTGGCTCGAAATGCGTGCCCGCCGGACACCACCAAAGGTGCAATCCTTGGGGTTATTGGTATCATCACGGTTGAGGTTTGATGGGGCAAAATTTTGAAGCATATGTAATTCAATAAACATTGTCATCTCCTTAGTAAACTAAATGTTCTTGGTTTGATTTTCTTCTTCTGGTGTTTGTTCGGATGCCCAGTAACTGTTTGCCCATTGACGCTGGATATATTGCGATTCGGTATTCCAACGACAGAGATCATGGAAAAGTTGATCCCAGTTGATGGGCACATCAGCAGATTTCAACAGACTGACCATCTGGCGCAGGATAACCGGCAGGTCATCCTTATTTGTATTTAACAGCGACGAAAACCGCAATTCAAAAGTAGCAGATTGGGATTTCTTCTTTGCAGCATCACGGCAATGATCTCCAAAGTTTCCGGTTGTGATACGTTGTTTACCTCCACTGCTCCCTCCAGATTGATAATATGCAAAGAGGGCAGCAACCAGGTAATACACTTTCTCAGTCCATGCATACCGGGCACTTCCTGGCACCCAACGAGCCACATAGGGAAACATCACGGGCGAAGTGGCTGGTGGATCAGAAAGCCCACGTCTGAGATCCGCCAATGCCCCTCTGCGCTGGTCAAAAGCCAGTGAATAAAGATAGTCAATAAATGGGTGGATTTGGATTTCATCTGTCATGGATCACTCCTTTTCTGAAGGATTAAATGTTCTGTGCAATAGAATATTCAAGGTGCTTTCCGCCTTGGCTCGGGCTTTGAGACCTGCTGGATCCATCCCAACCCCCTCAGCGGCATAATTTAGAGCATTCCATGCAGCTTGACGAATAGCCTGCTGCCACACATCGTGAGCCTGGTCGGATTTCGGGAGGGAAACGAGATAATCATAGAAAGCGGGTTCGAGGTTGCTCCAGTACTGATATTCCGCGTTCCAATGCTGCATAAGGGGATCGGTATCATCTCTCCCTGGAACCCGCACATTTTCCTGATCATGCATTGGTACCACTTTGAAACGCGCCAATTCTCGAACAGCAATGTAAAGATTGGAACGAACTTCCTCTGACCAAGCAAGGCCGTTTTGCAAATCTTCCAGCATCTCAGGATTGTCAAGGTAAATTGCAGGCGCAAAGAATGTCTCACGAGCATAAAAATACGCCTTTTTTTGACCTGGCTGAGTGCACATTCCATAGAGATCCAGTTGAATGGAATCTGTTTTGAGAATATCCTGAGCCTTTAAGTGAGCATCCCAACGGATGGATATTGGCGTATCAAAATTGGTAGATTTAATATCCAAAATCGCTGCGCTATCTCGCCATAACAAGTGACCTTCCCGAAATCGGAGGGGTTTGATGGTTTGTTTATTGCCATCCATAGATAACCGGTTGTGATAAAAGGGATTACTGAAGGTAGCCACCAGCCCATGCCCCGGTGCGGCGAAGAAAGAAGTCACCACAATTTCACCATTTGACATCTCAGGAATTAGCAAAATCCGCCGGCTCTGCCAGGTCAGGAAGTCCAACATCCCATGAGGAGCAAAGCGTTCTGATTCAAAAATGTCATCCTTTTCCCAGCAAGGCTGATCATTATCCATGCTCTTTAGAGGATCGAAGTCTCTTGCAGACAGGTTAAGCATCAGGGTTTCAAATAAATTCTTACCTTTATTCAAAAACAGGATACCCCGTCCAAATGGCGAGTCTTTGTAATACTTATCTTTGCCAATGCTGGCACTGGACATGCCACCCAGGCTGTAAGCTTGAAGCATGACCAATAATTGAGCGGCTTCAGCTGCCGTGTACGCAATTGGCTGATCATCCAGTGAATGGTCGAAGAGGGTCGCATTATTACCTGAAGCAAGATGCAGCAGAAAGCCAGAAATACCTTTGGGTTCAGGGGTAGTCCCTTTTGTGAGATTTTTTATATCTTTTTCTCGGCTTCCAAAATTGGGATCCTGGTAAAAGGGGTGATCCAGATCAAATAGATCAAAGCGGCTTTTCCATTGCCCAGCATAACTAGTTATCATGCTCTCTGAGAACCTACCCTTTTGCCAAATCGACTCCCAATGCTCATCAGTATCTGGCTTGAAGATATTCAAAACGAAGGCGATCAGGAACAGATAGAGGGATCCCGTGACCACTGGCAAATTTGCCCGAATCTCTTTCAGGTGATGTGCTCGGGTTATCGTCTCAATAAGATTGAGTTGATGCAATTTGTTTTGATCATCAATACAAGATAGCCAGGGCTTATCAAGCAGGTTGAATGAATTCGCCATTACACCTCCTTTTATCAATGAGTACATTGTTGTGATTCATTTGTTATGACCTCCTTTCATCATTCTTTATTGTTGCTTACCACCTGGATTCCCTCTTCCTTGTCCAAGGAAAGGGTAAAATCTTCGGTTATATACTTATTTTCCTCAAACACAATCGGAAAATGCCCGCGTAATGCAGCTGTTCTTTTAAAAGAAAGCGGTGAATCTTCAGCCAGAGAAAAGACATAATTCATTAATTTCCAATTGTTAAGCGTCACAGAAGCCCTCAAGCAGGATTTCACTTGCTGGTGGGTCAGCGGTTCGTCAAGATCGATGGTGTGGGGATCATCTAAAATATGAATCCCGTCTTTTTGCCTGGTAAGGCAAACAATTTGTATAGAAGGTGATATTTCCCGGGTGGGTGCCCTGAAGAGACCCTTTGAGAAGCCGTGAATATCGTCGCTGAACGCAGATTTTAAGCTCCCAAGAAATATGTTATTGCTTAAAGGAATAAGATAATTGGCTGCATTATGTGCACTCTCAGCATGGCTTTTCTGCATATCCTCCATCAATGGCTGCATACTTTCCAACATCGATTCTGATATTGATTGGGATTGTTCCAGAGAATACACCTCCTCGATCAAAGCGTCTGTTTCTTCCGGAAGCAGGAGTGAGTGGCGTCTCTGAAGCGTGAGCAAAGTACGAAGAAGAATGTAAGGTTCATAAATATAGACATCTGATCCAAACTCGGGCGGGGATGAGTCCTGGGAGAGTTTAGGGGCACTGATGATACAGGTTGGATTTTCCAGCTCTTCTGGTCGTATGGGAGGTGTTTTTGAATTTTCATGGCGGTGAAGTCTGCCAATGCGCTGGATCAAGAGATCAATAGGCGCTAAATCCGTAATCATCAAATCGAAATCGAGATCCAAGCTTTGCTCAATGACCTGCGTGGCGATGACAATTGCCCGATGAGGACGGTTGGTTGGATCCTTTCCGAATTTGGTCAGTACATTATCCTCAATATCCTTACGCCAACAGTAGGGGAACCGTGAATGGAAAAGGATGATCTCAACAGATTCACCAACGAAAGCCTCATTCACAGCTTCATAAACTTCCTGGGCTCGATTGACCCGGTTACAAATCACCGCTGCACAGCCCCCATTAGAAATGCTTTCTTTGAGAGCAGATACTATACTCCTTGGGTTTTTATCAATCCAGCGAAGTCGGATTTTTCTTGAAGGAAACTGTCCAGCATTAATGACTCGAATTTCGTTATTTGAAACAGTAGATATTCGGGGGAATGCGATCTCATTTGGGGTGATTTCCTTCCCGCCATAAGCGACTAACAATTCCTGACGTGTTGAGGGTGGTAAAGTGGCTGAAAGAATTATTACCGAGGTGCCCACGGCCTTTAACCAATGCAGCAAGGTTTTAAAGATCTCGGTCATATAAACATCGTAAGCGTGGACCTCATCAAAAATCAGAACTTTGTGACTCAGCCCGAATAATCTCAGGAAGAAATGGCGTGACTTGAGGACACTCAAAAAAGTTTGATCTACAGTGCCAACGCCGAATGGTGCCAGTAACGTCTTTTTCCTTGGCAAGAACCAGGTATGTGAGTGGATATTTGAAAAATTGGGGTCTTCTTCCCCCCAAATGCTGGTAGGCTTGAATTGACCCTCCTTATCGCTCAACAGGGCAGCCCCATGAACGAGATGCAAGTTGATTTCGTCACCCGAATATCGATGTGCTAGGAAATTAACAGTCCGTGAATACATTTGATTACTGGTTGCCTGGGTGGGCATGGCGATATAAATACCAGCCTTTTGATCCCTTTGGGTAATGGTATCTGCTAAATATAGTGCAGCTTCAGTTTTTCCCGATCCTGTCGGCGCTTCAATAATTGCAAGAAAAGGAGATTGTAGATCCGGGCAGATATCAATAACTGCTTGTTGGATTCGGTTAGGAGTGAAATCTGGAAATAAATCTTCAAAGCTAACCGATTCTCCTGAAGATTTCCAGCCATACCAACCTAATGTTGTCAATGCATTCTTAGCTTGCATTTGTGCAATCGAAAAGTATTCTTCTATTGGGAGATCTGCATTTAAAAAAGGGAAAAAGTCTTCATTGGATGCGACCCAATCCGCGGCTGTGGTCAAACCCGCTATGAGCATAAAAATGGGGTTTGTTGTAGAATTTCCTTCCGGATAGACACCCGGAGTAGGAACAACAAGGAATTCCGCCAATTCCATGAATAGTCGTTCCTGGCTTTGTTGCCATTTCTGATCACCAACATGGAATTTTTCCATAGACCCATTATTGAGGACAAGATTTTCGGGAAACTCACCATGATGCCCACCCAGCGTCGTTGTCAGATCAATTCTAAATCTGCGAGGTACATTTTGTTCTTCACTTGATAGGATTCGCTTCAAGATTAAGGTGGTCGCTGTTGCATGAAAGCCTTCTATATGAAATCTTGAAAATGGGAAATTGAAACCAATATTCTCAAGATCTTTTTGCCGAAGTGGATTCTTCTTTTGAAATTCAGGTCCCGCTTTACCGATATCATGCAATGCAACCCAGAAGGTCAGCAGCCTACCCATCTCATCCACCGACAGATTAAACCTGGAAGCCAGGGTAGTTTTGTATGAGGCGGATAAACAATCCTCCCAAAGAAGTTTGGCCACCGCGGCAGTATCAACCAAGTGCCATAGTAAGGGGTGCCAATCTGATTCATTGCCTTGCGAATATTTTGCCCAAAGTTCCATGTAGGGTTCTTTTCGAGCATGGAAGTAATTTTTACGCATGGCAGTGATTTCATTGATAAGTTTATTACGCACACTGGCAGGTGATATCACTTCACAGTCTGAGCCCCAACCGCGGATCCATGGGATCATTTCCTTTGGCTCAGCAATATTTGCCCTCCAAATTAAACTGCCGTCTGGTTCCAAATTTGTTTGTTGTGATGGGTGCCAGTGAGTTTCTTTTACACGATCAGCCACATTTGACGAAAAACGTAAAACAATTTCTTGAGGTTCATGATCTGTGTACCAGATTCCCCATGCTTGTTTGAGAAGGTTAGTTGGATCAAAATCTGATGGGATTTCATAGAATTCATCCATCAATTCTATCCGCTCGATTCTTGCCAAATTAAAGGTTCGTATTTCTTTTGGTGGCTCTCGCAATCCTATAGCGTGAACAGCATAACCAACAGCATATGGTTCAATAAAATAGACAGCGAATTGATATTCATAAATCTGATTGGTCTCAGTATGTCTGTGCCAGATTCTAACTTTTCGACCCTCTGCCCAGGCTAAAGCCAGGATTTCCAGAACAGAAATGTAATGAGGGTCCTGAAAGCGAGAAGGGTCATCTGCTACATCAGCTGATAAAGATAAATGATGACTGATTTGCGGGCTTAATATCTCAATAGTTTGGGAGAGCTTTCGCAGTAGAGCAGCGGTGTGAGGGTTATGGCGTTCAACTCGATTCGTCAGTAATCGTGTTGCCAGATGAAGGGAGAGGGCTTCAAATAAATTTAATTTCAGATTGATCAGGAAAGACTTTCTATCAATAAAAAGACGTCCATCCTCTTCAAAGATCGGTGAATGCCTGGTTAGGTCCGGAAGGTATCTGTGGACTGTCGATCGATTAACATCCAATCGGCGAGCGATTTCCGCTTGCGACAGGCCTTCGGGATGGCCAAGCAAAAGTGCTTCGATTTGAAGTAATCGTTGGACTTTGGTCTCCGCTTTATTCACACCATTTCCTTACTTAAGAACTGTTTTATTGTAGTATAACAATAAGATGTTGCAAGTATTGCAACGCTGAGGAGTGATGTAGCTTGAGGTTAGGGGTCGCCCCCGTTATTTTATTGTACACGAAATATGACTAATGAGTAAATCTTGAACACTGACATAATATCAAAAAGTCTCAGGATAAGTAAATATTTAATGCTATAATAACAATGTCGGCTGCCCTTATCGGCCGGCATCTGTTGGGTGAAGCCCACCGATTGGTGGGCTTCTGTTATTGATTACCCGAATTGTCTGCCTCGATTATTGAGGTGATATCCCAAACAATATCTCGCAACCTGCGATCCCCACCTTGTTCCCGTTGATGCTGCTTACAGCCATCAAGCTTATTCCACCACCGCTTGTAGACCTTTAACAATCCTGCGTTGACCTCCAGGGTCCCACAACAAACGTGGTAAGAGCTATCGATCCTCACCCGCTCCCCATCGAAGTCGCCGCCCTTGATTTCAAAAATCATGGCGTAATCCAGAAGATCGGGGCCGGCGAAGCGAAGACTGTGGTCACCGTAGGTTTGGGTTAAGGAGATTTGGGGTTCGGTTTTTTTAGGCATTGGTGCTCCGGGAATATCTCAAGCATTTGCGGGATAGAACATTTATTCTATTATACTATGGGAATAGAAGTTATTATGAAAGATTTTCGTAAAATTTTAAAAAAGAAGGTATAATGGAATAGTCGGCTGCCCCCCTCAGCCGACAAAGTCAATGAAGCCCACCTTTCGGTGGGCTTCCCCTTTTCTACAAAACCGATCTGGCACGGATGGCCACGCACGGCCTACCAGCGACGGTGAGCGGTTCGGGGTAGAGGGTGATTTTATGCTCCTTCCACTCGGTGGTATCGTCGCCGAGGATCTCGGCGAGTTGATGCGCCAGGGGACGGGAGAGGATCACGCCGCGGGGTGTTTCAGCGAACCAGAGGACGTATTTTTTCACAGGTCTGCCGGCCGGGTGGAGCTCTTCCTGGGTGATGTCCTTGATGGTGACGGTGGCGGGGGTTTTCAGGTCACTGCCACGTGCAAAACGGCGGGGGTAAAGTTCTGAGATTTTCATTTCAAGAAATCCTTTCTTCAATCTGGTTGATGATTTGTTGAGCGAGATTTGAAATTGTGGTCAGGGATGCTTTCAGGTCTTCGGCTTTCAGACCGGTGAGATAGAGATAATTTGGGGATTTGAGATCTTCGAAACCAAAATGACGGCAAACGACAAAGGCGGTGGCTTCGGCTTCGAGTTCCCGCTGTTCATGGGGTTTATCGCTGCTGAGGTGATCAGCGAGATAATGGGAAATTTCATGAATCAGCGTTTTTGTGCCTGCTGTGATGTTGAGATAGATTTTGTGATCACTGGTGAGGGCACCCTGGGCGGCGCCAATATCTTTGATGTCCACGGATAAACCGAGAGACTCGGCATAGTTGATCAGGATTTTTTGGAGTTCCGGGCGGTATTCGGGAGATTGCCAGATTTCCAGTTCGGGAATGTCGTCGCCTTCGGTTTGAGAGATGTCGAAAACAAAAACGACTTTGAAGAAGAGCTTATAGGCTGGTTTCTCGGTTTCGTCCTGGGGGTCTTCCTTGACGCGAACCGGCGCCAGAATGGGGATCCCCTTTTCACCTTTCTTTACTGTGCGGTTGAATTTATCGCGCCAGGTGCAGAAGCCTGCGACGTGCGACGCCAGGGGGAAGAAGTCCATAATCAGAAGCTGGTTATAGATGCTGTAATGATGGAATTTGGCGATGGTTTCAAGGTAACCTTCAATTTCCTGAGAGAATTTGGCTTCATCGATCAGGGCAGCGAGTTCTTCAATGGTGGTATTGATGGATTTTTGAAGTTGAGCAGAAGTAAATTTTGCCATAGCAATATAACCTTTCTGCCGGTAACAACGCCACCGGCGGGGCATATAAAAAAATTAAGCTAGAAAACAGTTTTCGCCATATTCACACCATCGAATAAATATTGGGTTGCCGTGCACGTCCGTAAAAGGCGTTACGCGATAATTTTCACGACCGCGACGCTCCGTAACTTCCAGACGGATCCAGTTGGCGTAAACATCCAGGACAACAGCAAAGCAATTGAGACGACCATCGACCGCGCGACAAAGATCATCGACCTTCAAGCCATTGTGTATCTCGATAAAATGGCGATAAAGCACAGCTGCGATGCGATGCTTGCAGGGAATATCAGGATGCCGGCGATCATCCGCGCAGGTGCACGCGACAGCTGGCAATTTGACCGAGAGATCAACGCGATAAAAAAGGTCCTGATTGGACTGCGACCGGACAAGAAAAATTTGATGCACGGGATCCGCGCAGGTGACAGCTTCACGAGTGCAAGCGATCTGGATCGCACGATCCCACCGCATCCCAATATTGACGAGCTGGGGATATGCGACCGGATCCTGAAATTTCGCGCAAAACTCCATGAGCTGATCAGGTGGAAACATGGGCTTTTCGGGCAAGGTATCGACTAAAGACTGGGGGGTAAAAATTTGAGTTTGCATTACATATTCCTTTCGTGAACTAATGGATCAGAAATTGAACGACAATTGAGCGGGAGCGAAGCGGAAGCAGGGCAACCCGCAAAAAACCGAAGGCACCCAGGCGCCAGCGACACCGCGAACAGCGCCAGGGGAAGGGGAGAAGAGCCAGACAGGACAGCCACGCGAGACCAGCGAGGAAACAGCCAGAGAAGAGCCGGGACCAAGAGCGCCACCAGCAGAGAACACCACACCACCGGACGCAAGGAAAGCGGCAGAGACCGACCGGGCAGCCAGGCGGGCGCGAGCGGGAAGAGAAAGCGGACCACCAGCGAGCCAGACCACAGACGCACCCGCGGAAGCGGCGGCAAGGGCGGAAGAGACGGAAGAGCACGAGACAGCGCCAGCGCCAGAAGAAGAAAAAGCCGCGAGCACGCGCAAGGAAGGCGCACCACCAGCCGCGAGAACAGCGCGCACCACGAGAGCGTCGGCGCCAGCCGACGAGCCACAGACCACACCGCCACCGGACGCCAGCCAGGCGGAAACAGCACCAGAGACAACAGGGAAAGACGAGAAAGAGCGAGACCCACAGAACAGAACAGAAACCACCGGACACCTCCAAAAAAACGAGCGAAAAGCGAGAAAACCGCCGAAGGCGCAAAAAGAAGCGAAGCGCCGCCGCCACAGAAAACCGCCCCCACCGAGGGCGAAGCGAAAATGAGAGAAGCCGAGGGGGGTAGGCGGAAATCTTTTAAGGCGAAACGCCAGCAGGGAGGCGTAAGCCGACACCGCCAGGCGGGGAGCCGGACAGACAGTTCTTTTTCTTTAGGGAATTGAGGGAAGATTAAACAAAAAAAGACCCTCAGGAGTGTGAGGGTCTGAATTGCGAAACGAATAGAAACGAATAAGAGGTGAAATAATCAAGATATCTTATTAAAATAATTCCTTTCGGCGTTCTTTTTAGGGCTCCGTCCCGAAGCGGACGGCGAGCAGGGACAGGCGGGGGAGCGAAAGAGAGCCAGGGCACCCGGGGGCGGTAAGAAATGAGAATAGAACAGAAATGGGAAATGAAGCCCCCAGGGTTGCCCGGCGAGCGCAGCGACATCCGCCGATTGGCTGCGAGCCGGAAGCGAAGGAGCGGTCGCCGATAGAGGGGCTGGCGACGGCTCTTCGAGCGAAGCGGCGTCAGCCTGTTTTAGCGAAGCGAGAAGTGCCGGACACCATGCCCCAATTTGAGCGATGCTGGTGCGTCAGCACGAGCAGAGCGATTGTTCTTTTAATTTAAATCAATTCCTTTAGGCGTTCTTGTTAAGGCTCCGTCCCGAAGCGGACGGCGAGCAGGGACAGGCGGGGGAGCGAAAGGGAGCCAGGGCACCCGGGGGCGGTAAGAAATGAGAATAGAACAGTAATGGGAAATGAAGCCCCCTGGGTTGCCCGGCGAGCGAAGCGCAACCCGCCGACTGGCTGCGAGCCGGAAGCGAAGGAGCGGTCGCCGATGGTGGTTGAGGAGGGCTGGCGAGGGGTGTCCGGCGAAGCAGTTTTATGAGCGAAGCCGGACTCCCCGACACCATGCCCGACAAACGGCGAAGCATCTGCGCCGGATTAGGCGCTGTTGCGGAGCCGATAAGCGACCCCGAGGAGGCGGCGGAGGCGGCGGGGTACCCACCCCCGAAGCGAGAGAGAGGAACGAGCGAGCGCAGGGGGAAGGGCGCCCGGGACGGGCGGGCCGACGGAGAAGCCCCCACCCCCCAAGAGGGCTTAAACACACCGCTCTGCCTTGCGTCCGAGCGAAGGCGAGGGCGAGCAGCAAGCGAGCAGCAAGGCAGGGGGTTGGGGGGGGTGCCGCCCGGCGGGGGGAGGGGGCGAGAGCCGACGAGTGGGGAGCGATTATCCCCCCTGAATGTGGGGGGGATTGTTTTTTCGACTGATGACGAGCCGGAGCAAGCGTAGGTTGTCGCAGGCCGAGCGCCACCACCCGGAGCGATTTAACAAAGCGAAGCGAGCGAAGCCTGTTGACGGGCAAGTCCCCCCAACCCGGAGCGACGCCCCCGCCGGTGGATCAGGAAGTTCACCTAACCACCGGCGGGGGATGTTTGCCTATGTTTTAAAGGAGCGGAGGGTGGGGGACGCAGTCCCGGAATTGGGCGTAGCGAGCAGTGGTTCAGTAACACCATTCATGAGCGGAGGGGGTGGCCGAAGGCCAAGTTACCGAAGCGCAGCGTAGGCGAGGAAGAGGGGAGAATAAGAGAGAGCCCAGGCGAGCGAACCTGGCTGGCCCTGTGCCAGCAGGAAGCCGCTGTTAAGGGCTACCAGGGTTGTTGACTTAATAAACTGGATTACTCCGCAGATAAGTATTGACAGCAATAAAATATGGCTATAAAATGAGGATACCGAACCTTCCTAACAGCAGGGCAATAGAATGAAAATGCTGAGAACAAAAGAAGTGGCCAAAAGACTGAATATGTCAGATAGAACAGTCAGGAACATGATCAAGCGTGGATCTTTCCCAGGTGCACGCAAGATGGACCCGAACGCAAGGTCAATATATTTAATCCCAGAAATTGACGTTGAAAGAATTGAAAGAGGGGAATGCAAATAGGAATTATTGTTCAAATTTAAACACAAGCATCCGGCCTGCACGCCGGATGCTTGTGCGATCCCCGAAAAGGGGACTTTGCGCCATTTGGCGTAAGGTTAATTTTAGGCTGGCACCTTAACAACCAAATAGCTCTCAAGGTTTTGAAAAACAGACCTATAAGCGCTAGGAACGCTTTGCAGGCCCTTAACCAATCCTCTTTTTACAGAAAATTGGCTTCCCAAAACCCCTGCCCTATCATGGGCAAATGGCGAAGGGCGGATTCGAACCGCCAACCAATGGCTTATGAGTCCACTGCTCTACCATTGAGCTACTTCGCCTGGACGCTTCCATTTGTGTCCGAAATCTTACTATGTGTCCTTAGAATTGTCAACATTTTTAGTTCAGACTCGACGGTTGCCTGTGCCCGAGGCTTTCAATGAGCAATAGGCACCCTCATCCTGCATGGGGATATAGGTCGGCTCAGGGCGGTAACCACGCTTTTGACCCGTTGGTTTGGGCGCTGAGGGGCGGCTGAAGCCCACAGGAGTTGACCGGTTTGATGCGGCTGCATGAACAGCCTGACTTTGCGCCTGGCGAAACTCGCGCCGGGACATGTTATCCGTGTTCTGTGCTTTGCCTTCGTGCAGCAGTCGGTTGCCCTTTTTGGACAGCGTCCCGATCAGCAGGATCCGGATCACCCAGACCATCAGTGCGATGAATATGGGGACAATATTGCTTACATTGCTTACAAAGGAAGCATCCACTATCCCGGCGCTCAGGACAGGATGGGTCTGGACAGCCATCACCACCCCCCACCAAGTCAGAATGGCACTCATCGTAGCCGCCAGGATCCAGGCGCCAAACATGAACCAGACCGAACGCGGTTCTTCCTTACCGGTTTGAGGGGTGAAGAGCCGCCCGATCCCGGCAAAGTCGATGCCACAGAACGCAATGGTTAGCAAAGTCGCCCAGCGGACACCCGCAAAGCGCAGATCGCCCAGCAGGTCCGACAACGCAAAATCCGTGGTACTGAAATTGAATGCCTCGAATGCGACCAGGGCGAGGACGAAAATGATCACATACAGTAGTCCTTTTCGTGTTTTGAGGGTTAACAAAGACTTGGAAAACGAACGCTTGATAGATTGACTGACATTCACAGGAACCTCCAGCCCTAAGGGATGCTTACATTCCTATAATAGAACAAGTGTTCTATTATAGGAATGGTCAATCTTCTGAAGGATCACTTCACACTATTCTGAAAAAATTCCCATGCCAGGTCGGCTGCATTAACATCATGGTTCTTGTTGCCGTTGGTCTGCTGCTCGAGAAGGGAAAAGGATTCCTCTCCCGGCCAGGCATGTCCCCCACCGTTCACCCGGTAAAACCAGACACTTGCCGCTTCACCTTTATATATCAACCGGGTCACTGTTGATCCATCTTCTGGTGACTTGTCCGGCAGATCCTTCACAACAGGACTGCTGACGATGTCGTTTATTGTTAACCACGTACTAACTGTATCCTCTGCGGATAATATAGCGCCAAGCTGCTCTCCACCCAAACCAACATAACCTCCCTCATACGGGATCAGCGGATCCGCTGTCCCCGCCAAGAACATAACCGGCACCGATATCTCGGGAGTGCTGCATTCCGACTCGGCAGCCAAGGGACCATTATTCGAGAATACCGCAGCAAAGACTTCCGGTGCCTCCAGTCCCAGGCGCATTGCCATCATGCCACCGTTGGAGTGGCCAGCAGCAAAGATCTGGCTGGTGTCAATAGGATAGTTCCCTCCCAGCCATTCAAGCAAGTAAAGCATAAATTCCACATCATCCCGATCTGTCATATGGTTTTCAATATCAGCCCGGCAGTCATTCCAATGCCGGTTCCACCCCGTTGGGTAAACCACAATGAACTTCTCCTTGAATGCCAGTTCATTCCAACGCCTCTCTGTGGTTGTCTCCATAGCGCGTTCCGCCGTCCCCCCGCCGCCATGCAGCATGAAGACCACCGGGACGCCTTCGTCCGGTAACGGATAGGGCACATAAAACAGCACCTCCCTATCCACACCTTCAAAACTGAGGGTCTCGGTAAGTAATGCCGGATCATAACCGGTCTGGGAATCAATATTTCCCGCATTGGGCAACAACCGGCAGGAAAAGCCAACGAGTATGACCAGGATCAACAATCCTGCCCAACCCATCGCATCCTGCATTTTGACCAGTAGCCTTTTTGGAAATTTCATATTTATATTTAATATACGCCAATTACCCTGAAAACAATCACCTCACCCAGTAGAACGAGAGGAGAGTGAAATTTTATTAATGCACTATGCTTACTGGGGAAAATAAGGTAATTTCAAAGGAGTAACGCTAATTTTGTTTTTCGTCCGGGAACCGAAATAAATACCCCCAATCAGTTCAGCTTGATTGGGGGTATGGATTCAGAATATCTCTCTTAGATTACATTCTCAGGCACGGGTCAGGTGAACCTGCGCCATTGCGATAGCCGTAGATCTCGTTGACTGCCCCGTTAATTCTTCAAGCAAGGAGAAGGTTGCCCCGCACCTGACCTGCTCCCACACCAACCGAAGATATCCGTCCCGTTATCACCATTACCCTGATACTGATTCGCACCCAAGGCAAAGAATTCGAAGGTTCCAGTCAACCACGGGCTGGTCCAATTACCACTGACAGTGAGATTGTCATCACTGATCGTACCGGACATATCTATAACATCACCGCCGCCGAGATCCACAACACCGGTGAAATTCTTGCCGTTGACAGAAATGGTCATCGAATAAGTCAAAGACCACATACCACCCGGATCAACATTATAAGTCGTCCAGGCACCTTCCCAGTTAAACGCAGGCGTTGGCGTGGGCGGGGGGGTATATTTTGGCAATGCGTCTGTCGGTCCCTTAACTGTTGCGTAATTTCCCCACAGCCAGCATTCCCCAGCTCTGTCAGGATTCTTGATGATCCAATATTGACCGTCCATGGATTGACCCACGACCTGTGCTTGCTCGCCGGTGAGTAGCGCACCGATCCAATCATAGATCTTCCCGGGACCGGTCCGGCAATTCGTGTCTACGCTAACACTGACCATTGGTTTCTCAAGGGTTGGTGTCAAAGTGATCGTCGGGGTTAATGTGAGAGTCGGGGTCAGTGTTTCGGTTGCAGTGCTGGTTGCAATTACCGCGTCATCAGATCCATCCTCCTCCCCTGAAGCTTGGGCATTTAGTGTTTGTTGCTGGTAAGTTGCCGCCAATTCTTCCACACTAAGATCGGCATCACCCCCGGCGGAGGGTAGATTGCATGCCGATAAAATACATAACAGCAAAAAAGTTACCCCTATGATGAGTCTTCTTTTCTTGCCCATAAAAACCTCCTTTGATGATTGATTTAAATCAACAGGAACAATCCCCAAAATTGAATTGATAGGGGATTTTAAGGATCGACCTGGCTATTTAGTATTTATTTGATAAAGTGAGTGGGCAGTAATGAAATTTTTGTCTGCTACTAGATTATACAAATCTTTGGGGGTTTTTTCAATCTATTTCAGATATGAACAATAAGAGCAATCAATAGGATAAATCCAAATGCCAGGCTGAATTGAGCCAGATAATAGGTGATCCTAACCCACAATTGGCCAAGTTTAATCCGCTTTATAAACCGATCGTACGCCAACATGAAGTCCGAGAGGAGAAACAAGATTCCACCAAGGGGCAAGAATAACCCGGAAGCAGCATAGCCCGGTAAAAGAATGGCGAACATAACAGATATCAACATCAATCCGGACAGGATGAAAGCATAAAAAAGAACTGCGATCCAGAGGATAGAATTCGCGTTGTCAGATCGAATATGTGGTGCAAAAACACGGTAGAAAAGCGCCATAATAATAATCCAGAGGGTAATCAATATCAACGGCATCACCCCTGTTATGGTTGTCAGTATCCCGATTGCAAAACCTTCCACCAACAATAAGACAATCAATGCAATATAAAATAAGTGTCCCAGCAAAAAAGCAACTAATCCCCCAAGGAACCAACGATTTGGAAACAACAGGAAAAGATCCCCCAACAGGCCGAAACATTGAGCTGATATCAACAATCCCACCGCCAGATTCATCTCAAAGCCAAAAGCTGTAAACGTCCAAAAGATAACCATTAGCATAGCCAGTAGCTTTGTGAATGGTTTGAGCTTCAACCAACTAAGCGCAATTGCTAACCAATCCAGCAGAAAACCCGCCAAAACACCGATCGTTAGCCAGAGCGATGCTCCCAAATTTTCAATCATGGCTCAGCCCATGCCGGCGTAAGAAATCCGGATTATTGCGCCAGTTCTTTTCAACTTTGACTTTCAGGTCAAGGAAAACTTTCTCCCCGCTCATTTCTTCAATTTCTTCCCTTGCCATGGTGCTGATCTGCTTGATCATGCTTCCTCTTTGGCCAATCACAATCCCTTTATGTGATTCGCGCTCAACTAAGATTGTGGCATGAATATATCTCAGGTTTTCTTCCCGCTCTTTGTAATCATCCACCCGGACAAAAATCCCATAAGGCACTTCGTCACGTAAGTTGTGTAATGCGGCAGCGCGGATCAAATCCGCAGCAATTTCCCGCTCATAGGTATCTGTGATCTGCCCTTCCGGATAGAATTTCGGACCTTCCGGTAAGAGTTCAATGACGCGTTCAAGAAGTTTATCCCTTCCTGCTTCAGTGATCGCTGAGATTTGGATATAATCATCAAATGCCATCAATTCTTGATAGGCATTTTTTCGCGATTCAAGTAATGTAGGTTCTACCAGGTCAATTTTGTTGAGTACGAGCAAAACTGTGGACTTTCCCGCCTTCTCCTGAACTTCTTCCGCCAGCATCCTGTCTTCACGGTCCGGGGACTGGCTTGCATCCGCAATGAACAGGATCACATCAGAGTCCATCAGAGCATACTGGGCTTCCTCATTAATGAATTGGCTCAGTTTATAGTCGTCTGAATGCATCCCGGGTGTATCAACAAATATAAGCTGTGCTCCGGGCAAGGTCAGAATTCCCAACTGTCGGCGCCGGGTTGTTTGCGGTTTAAAGGATACCGCCGCTATCTTCTGCCCAATATAGTAGTTCAACAATGTTGACTTACCGACATTGGGTTTCCCAACCAGCGCCACATACCCGGACTTAAATCCTTCGAAATCCATTTCTTCAATCTCTGTCATAGATTCACTTTCATTATGTCCAATTTAGTAAATGCTACTTTTTAACGATCCGGTCTCCATCCAGGGTATGCCCTTCCAGTTCGAGAAGAAACGCTTTCATCATTATCCCACCAGGAGCCGCATACCCTCGTAACCGCAAATCGGAGCCGACCACCCGGTGGCAAGGAATGACAATCGGCATGGGATTGTCACCCAGGGCGGTACCCACTGCTCTGGCGGCACCCGGCTTTCCTAATTGACTGGCTAATCCACCATAGGTGCGGATCCCGCCAAACGGAATGTCCGCCGTTAACCTCAGGACTTCCCGTTGAAAACTACTCAGGATGTCCCAATCAATTTCAACCGAGAAAGACTTGCGAATACCGAATAAATATTCATTAATCTCAACCAACAGCGTGCCAACCGTCTCCAATCCTTTCAGAGAAGGCTTTTCCTCCAGAAAAGGTTGGCTTGCTTTAAGTTCCTTCAATGGGGCATAAGCCACACATTGCAAGCCATTTTCTCCGGCGAAAAAACTGATCGGTCCAACCGGTGTATCTGTTAACTCAGCATATGTAAAGCCCAAAGCACACCTCGCAGATTAATTATCTTCTATCCCTATCTTACCTCATGGATATCATTAAGTACGAGCCCCCACTCAGTGAATCGAATAAATTCTCGGCTTACGAATTGCGATTGCATTATGTAATGAGAGTGATACCCCAATTCTGGTTTGTATTGATCAATTAGAGTACTTTAAATACCAGTTTTCCGGAATTGGAGTAGATGGGTAATAAGTAATCCACGGATTTGCAAGACCATCGCAAATCGACCGCAACTTCTTAATCCGTAATATAGCTGAATTTCTCAGAAAAGCATCTCGCTCAGTAAAACTTAATCCGATGGCTTCTTTCCAAATCGCCCTGCCCGCCATCACACCGCTTGCCCCTTCTGTACATGCTACGATAGCTTGTTTACGGTAGAGATTATAATCAACACCAGCAGACAGCAGTACCCATGGTACTTTGGAGACCTCCGTGACTTCTTGACATGCTTCCTTCCAAATAGTCTCTTCGGGTTGGACCCGACAATCAATTGGAAATTCCAGTTTGAGAACATCAGCACCAAGTTGGTTCAAATCTCTTGCGGTCCGGACGATTATCTCCCTGCGTTCAATGGGAGATATCTTTGGATTATTTAGATCAATAGAGTACACTATCGGCTCCAGAAATAAAGCGATATCAAGGCGTCTACACGCCTCAGCAACCTCCGAGATCAAAGCGCATTGGCGATCTGCCAATTCGGAGTCCGGGTGATAATAAACCAATAATTTCACAGCATTTGCACCCATCATTTCAGCTTTTTTAACATCCCACCCTTTTAATATTTGACTCTGACGAGCCAAAGAATCTCCTGTATAACCTGTTTCTTCTACAGCGACGATTAAACCCACAGAGCCAGGAATATTGTTCTCTGTGATATTTTGTGCTGCGCCATATTCCGGATCAAGTAACACTGCGCTTGTCTCAGGCGCAAGGATTTTTATTATATGTTGCTTAAAACTGACCAATTCCTCATAACTTACGGTATCAGGATTGTCCGGTTTAATTGCTTTACGCAGGCTACTCCGTTGGTCAAGTGCCAGAATAGCAAATACTCCTTGTGAGGTGGAACACTCCATAAGACTGCGTCGTTTTCCAATACTAAGTGTCATGGTATCTCCTAATAGCATTCTTAAACAACTCATCTCAGCATATCACAATTTTAACAAATAATTCAAACATCTGAAATATAATCCTTCATCTAATGTGCTTTTTTGTTAACTTATGTAATAATGATGATAATATTATGTGAATTTAGTGATATTATGTTGACAAGCAAATATGTTTATTATATAATTTGTGAAAAGTTAACAATCGGGATTTAATAATTATGATGTTAAAAGAACAGCGAAAACGAAAAATAATAACTCTCATCGAAGTTGAAAACCAAGTAAATATAAATGAATTAGCTGAGGGCTTTGATGTGTCTGAGATGACCATAAGACGTGATCTTGAAGAATTAGATCAGGATGGATTGATTCAACGCATTCATGGTGGGGCAATTGCAATACAAGAAACTCCAAAAATAATTGAACTTCCCCTATTGGAACGCTCTAATGAACAGGCTGTAGAAAAACGTCAGATTGCAAAAAAGGTAGCTGGAATGGTCAAGGAGGGAGAAAAAATATTTTTAGGTTCTGGCACAACCACAATTGCTATCGCAGAAGAATTAAAGGATAACAAGAACTTAACTGTACTAACTAACGCGGTAACAATTGTCAACACACTAATCCACGCCCCACAGATTACATTAATAGTATTGGGCGGTTTTTTGAGGCGAACAGAAATGTCCATGATTGGCCATTTTACTGAAGCAGCTTTGGCTAATCTCCAAGTTGATAAGGTCATTATTGGCATTCGAGGCATCGATTTAGAGCATGGGCTAACTAGTGACAATTTACAGGAATTGATCACTGATCAAGCCATTCTGAATATCAGTCAGAACATCATTGTTGCTGCAGATCATACGAAATTTGGTCATGTCGCAACAATTCGAACAGCACCCATCACCAGGGCGTCAATTATTGTGACTGATGATAAAACACCCCAAAAAATGGCCTATGACATCGAGCAACTCGGTGTTAAAGTGATCATCGCGTAAGAAATAAAATCATTATAGTAAAGGAGTGAGATGTCAGAAAGGGCAAACCAAAGTCATACTCAACAAGAAATTCTATCTCAACCGCTGGTTTGGGAGAAAACTCTCAAAGATTGGGTGAATTTAGATGCTGACGCGTTTCCTCGTCAAAATCAATATGATCAAGTTCTTTTTATAGGTTGTGGCTCAACCTATTACTTGTCTAGGTGGGCAGCACGAATGAACGAAACATTGAATTGTGTGATAAGCCGTGCAGCGCCCTCGTCCGATTTACTTCTTTATCCTAGTACCTGGCTAGACAAGAATCGTAAAACGCTTTTAATTGCCTCGTCACGCTCAGCTGAAACAACAGAAACCGTCAGAGCGATTGACATTTTCAAGAATAATTATCCTGGCGATGTGATCGTTGTGACTTGTTACCCTGAAAAACGAATGGGTTCACAGAGTCAGCATGTTATCAGTGCAATCCACGCCCAAGAAAAAAGTATTGCACAAACACGTTCCTTCTCTTCAATGATGCTAGCACATGCATGGTTAATTAATAGAACTATTCCAAACAGGGTGGGGGTTCAACTAAGAGAAAGTGGCAAACGGACCCTGAACGAATATCAAGAATTAATTAGCGCAATTGCTAAAAATGATCAGTTTCAACGTTTCTTTTTCCTTGGTTCTGGCCCTATGTATGGTCTTGCTAATGAATGTATGTTGAAGATGAAGGAAGTCTCACTGAGTTACTCGGAGTCGTTTCAAACATTGGAATTTCGTCATGGGCCTATGTCCATGGTTGATTCAAGCTCCCTTGTGCTTGGGCTACTCGGAGATAATGCGAATGAAAAAGAGCTTGCAGTTTTGCAAGATATGAGATCTAAAGGTGCTCGAACAATAGCCATTGCTGAAGCAGCACCAACCCAAAACAAAGTGGTTGATGATCTGATTTTGTTAAAGAGCACTCTTCCGCTCCTGTGGCGATCTGCTTTATATCTGCCTGTTATGCAATGTCTGGCTTTTGAACGTGGGATATTTAAGGGTCTGAACCCTGACAAGCCGAATAACCTTGAAGCTGTGGTGGCGCTAGATGATTGAGAATCAAAAATCACCGAGATCTTTTTTCTTAAAAAAGATTCTGACCATTGAGACAGTGCGCGCAAATGTTCGGGTTGATACATGGCAGCAAGCGGCAGATAAAGTGGGTTGTTTGCTGGTTGAGGCAGGAAAAGTTGAAACAAAATATATCCGCAGAATGAAACAAGCACTGGATGAAGTTGGACCTTATGTTGTTGTTGCGCCCGGTATTGCTTTGTTACATGCTCGGCCTGAAGACGGCGTTTTGCAGCCATGTATAAGCCTCATTACCCTTGAAAATCCAGTGGAATTTGGTCATTCAGAAAACGACCCGGTTGATATCGTAATTGCTTTTGGAGCAATTGATAAAGATTCCCATATCCCAGCATTAAAGCAATTAGCAGAGAAAATAGGAAATGAGCAGATTATTAAACAAATACGTTCAGCCACATCAGATGAATTCTTACTAGAGGCGTTTATCGCCTCAAATCAAGATCTATCAAAGTCTAAAGAGAACTGAGGAGATTCAAATGATCATTGCTACATTATGCGGTATGGGATTCGGCACAAGCATGATGCTCAAATTGTTTATTGAAGACATATTGAAGGATGAAGGCATTAAAGCCAAGGTGGTACCATGGGACTTAGGTTCCTTTAAAGGCCAAAATGCTGATATTATCGTCGCTCCAGTGGATATGAAGCGGCACCTCAAATCTGCTACGAGTAAGGTTGTATTAATCCATAATTTAGTTGATAAAGCAGAGATAAAAACCAGCATTCTGGAAGCTATTCGAAGCCTGGAAAAGTAGGTCTATATTGCATCCAAAAGTCGTATTTTAATAGGAGGTGTAATGAAATTAAATAATTAATTGTTTTTTCATAGCGTTTAGGTTCAATAATTACTAATTAAGGAGACAAATCATGCAAATATTTCAATTTCTATTCGAACTAATCACACTCCCGGCTTTCATCCTGGGTTTGATCGCATTGATTGGTTTACTGATTCAGAAAAAACCATTCAGTGAGGTATTAACAGGTACACTCAAGACAATTCTGGGGTTGTTGATTATGAGCGTAGGTATCGGCGCATTAATAAATGCCCTGATTCCAATCCAAGCCATGTTCGAAGCTGGTATTCCAGCAGGTGGTTTCACAACATTTGTGACCTTTGATGAAGGTGTTGTCAGTGCCGTCCAGGATGCCAACCTAAAAGGCATTGGCTCTGCAATTGCTTTGACAATGCTGTTTGGTTACATCATTCACGTCTTCCTCGCCAGAGTCACCAAATTTAAATTTATTTATCTGACCGGGCATATGATCTGGATCCATGCTGGCGCTTTTGCCATCCTGTTCCACTCATTTGGTCTGTCATTGTTCTGGACAGTGTTGTTGGCGTCAATTGTCGATGGGGTTTATATGACCCTTGCTCCAGCACTTGCCCAACCGATTATGCGTAAGATCACTGGAAACGATGAAATTGCTTTCGGTCATGGGCAAACCTTGTTGAATATGGTCGGTGCCTGGGTAGGAAAACTTGTCGGCAATCCAGAAGACTCCGCAGAGGAGATTGAGGTTTCCGAGGGATGGGACTTCTTCCGTGACATGGCCATGTCCATTGCTATCGTCATGATCATTGTTGCTTTTGTCGCAGCCATCATCGCTGTTGTTCAAATTGGTGTGGCGGGATTTCATGAACAAATCAGCGGTGGTCAATACTGGATCTTGTTTGCATTCCTTCAGGCGCTGGGCTTCACAGCCGGTGTGCTAGTTTTGCTGCAAGGCGTCCGAATGTTGATCTCCGAAATTGTACCAGCCTTCAAGGGTATTGCAGAAAAAGTGATTCCTGGCGCAAAACCAGCTTTGGACTGCCCTGTAATTTATCCTTTCGCCCCCAATTCACTGATCATCGGTTTGATCACCGGTACAATTGGCCAGGTTGCCGCGATGGTTATTTTGGCATTGATTGGTTGGCCAGTTCCGCTGCCAAGTATGATTGCAGCATTCTTTGCCAGCGGTGCGGGAGCTATCTTTGGTAATTCTACAGGTGGAAAAAGAGGAGCCATCGCTGGTGGTTTCCTGTGGGGCTTCGTTGGCTGGTTCTTAATCAGTTTTGCCTACCACTTCCAAGTATTTGGTGATCTGACAGCCATGGGTGCAACCGCTCTTGGATTCACAGTTCCTGATGCGATTGTTCCAGGAATTGTTATCTGGGCTATCGCAAAATTGTTTGGAGTTTAATCCGTCTTTGGTATTCAATCGAGTAAGAGAGATAACTCTCTTACTCGATTATTAACGAACACAGATTGTTTACATCATGAGAAAAACGATAATTAATGGAAATATTTTAACACCATTGCCCATACCAGCAGGGTATGGAATCCTAATCGAAGGTGAACGCATTAAAGCAGTTGCCCCATGCAGTGAATTTCCTTCCGATTTACCTCAAATTGATGCCAGGGGTAAGTGGGTTGTGCCTGGGTTAATTGACATTCATGTCCATGGGAGCGTAGATAATGACACCATGGATGAAAGCGTAAAAGCTTTGTGTGAAATGTCACGATTCTTTGCATCAAGGGGGGTTACGAGTTTTTTGCCAACAACTCTTGCGGCATCAAATAAAGATGTCACAGCCGCTATTGAAAGAATCGCATATTTTCATCAAACGGGTGATGGCGCTCGCATCTTAGGGATTCATCTGGAAGGACCATACCTTTCACATGCCCATAAGGGTGCCCAACCAAAGCAACACCTTCGAGTTGCTCAACCTGAGGAATATCTTCCCTGGCTTGAGAGTGGTGTCGTTAAATTATTCACCGTCGCACCTGAAATTGGTGGTGTGCTGGAGCTGATTAAAACTGGGCGTGATGTTGGTGTGCAGTTCGCTGTTGGTCATTCTAGTGCAAGTTATGAGCAGATGGTCCATGCCATCGATGAAGGTTTGACGCAGGCCACACACACTTTCAACGGTATGGAACCTTTGCATCATCGCAATCCCGGCGTTCTTGGAGCAGTTCTTACGGATAAGCGCGTCTTTGCTCAAGTGATCGCCGATGGCGTCCATCTCCACCCGGCAGTGGTTAATTTGTTATTTATTACCAAAAAGGTTGATAAAACGATTTTAATCACGGATGCCATTCGAGCAACAGGTGCCGAAGATGGAATCCATCAATTAGGTGATCAAGAAATTTTGGTAAAAAACGGAATTGCCCGTACTGATTCGGGCTCTTTGGCTGGCAGTACGCTGACCATGGATCGTGGATTGAAAAATGCGTGTGATTTCACGAACTGCTCCTTTGAAACGATATTGCCTTCAGCTACATCAATCCCGGCAAAGAGCCTTGGAATGGCGGATCTGATCGGATCAATTAAACCAGGCCATCAAGCTGATCTTGCTTTTTTTGATAAAGAGCTAAATCTTTGCCTTACCATGGTTGCTGGAAAAATTGTATTTCAAAAATAATCAAACAGCATAACTGAATAGGTGAAGTAATTCTATATGTATAAGGAGATATGATGAGCAAATTTGTAAATGTATATTTGAACGAGATCATTGACATGTTAGGTAAAATCCGTGATGAGGAGATGGAGGCAATAAATGAAGCTGCCACCTTCCTGGCAGATGCAATTGAATCCGGCAATCGTATTTTTGCCTTCGGTTGTTCGCATTCCTCCTTGCCGGTTCAAGACCTGGTTTACCGAGCAGGGGGGTTAATGTTAATCAATCCCATCTATGGACCTGGTATCGCTTCGCTTGATACGAGACCGCCAACACTTGGCTCCGATATTGAAAAACTTCCAGGCTATGCCAAATTGTTACTGGATAACTATCCCATCCAAAAAGGCGATGTTTTGATTGTGGTGTCTGTCTCTGGTCGTAATGCAGTCCCGATTGAATTGGCACAAATTGCACAGGAGCGAGGGATCAAAGTTATTGGCGTAACATCAGAAGCCTACACCAGTGCAGTTAAATCAAGACATGAATCTGGAAAAAAGATGTACGAATTTGCGGATGTTGTCTTAGATAACAAGGTCGATAAAGGTGATGCCGTGTTGGAGGACAATCGTGTTCCGCAAAAATTTATTCCAGCATCAGGGGTGACCTCGACTGCGTTGCTCCAAGCTTTGGTTGCAGCCACCATAGAGAAAGTATTACAAAGAGGATTAACACCCCCTGTATATCTAGCAGCAAATGTCGATGGCGGAGCTGAATATAACAAAAGGTTATTAGAGGAAAACAAAGATCGTATCTTTTATTATTGATGTCCGACCAAAGCTAATTTTAACGAAGGCTTAAGAAGGAGAAACTTTGTCGGAATTTGCCACACCTGCAATAATCCAAAAGATTGTAGAGAGCCAAAAACAAGGCCTGCTCTTTGGGGTTTATTCAATCTGTTCAGCAAACCTTTATGTAATACAAGCATGTCTTGAACACGCTTTGACAGAAAAGACCTGGTTGTTGATTGAGTCGACATGCAACCAGGTCAATCAATTTGGTGGTTACACAGGTCAAGTACCAGGAGATTTTGCTTCGTTTATTGCTAAGATGGCTCAAAGGCACAGTTTTCCAACAGATCAAATCCTTTTGGGCGGCGATCATCTCGGTCCTAACCCTTGGAAAAACGAACCATCCAAAATTGCTATGACAAAGGCAAAGACACTGGTAAGTGAATATATAAAAGCTGGATATAGAAAAATACATTTGGACACAAGTATGGCCTGTGCTGATGACACCAAGGATCATCGGTTAGATATTGAAGTAGAAGCAAAACGGGCAGCAGAATTATGCTTGGTTGCAGAAGATGCCTGGAAGGAAAAATCCAGGGAAAAGGCGCCGATTTATGTGGTTGGCACAGAAGTTCCTGTTCCTGGAGGTGCTACAACAGATGATGAGCCACTGGTGATCACAAATTTGGATAGTGTCAAAGAATCTCTTGAAATTTATGAACAAGTTTTCAGGGAATACGGTTTAGCTGAAACCTGGAACCGTGTTGTCGCACTTGTTGTCCAACCGGGTGTTGAATTTAGTCATTCGCAAATTCATGAATATGACCGGAATCTGGCTCAACCTCTCTCTAAATTTATTGAAACTGTCCCGGGCATTATCTATGAAGCACACTCGACTGATTATCAATTACCTAATAAATTGCGTGAGATGGTAGCAGATCATTTTGCTATTCTAAAGGTTGGTCCAGCACTGACGTTTGCGTTCCGTGAGGCTGTCTTTGCCCTTGCCAAAATGGAAACTGAATTATTTCATGGCAGGCGGGATGAAGAACAATCCCATTTGATTGCCACCGTAGATCGGGTTATGCTACAAAATCCTCAACATTGGAAAAACTACTATGAAGGAAATAAATGGGAAAAATCGTTTGCCAGAAAATACAGCTTCAGTGATCGAATCAGATATTATTGGTCGGATCAACAAGTTGCCGTCGCATTCAATAGATTGCTGAAAAACTTAAATGAGAAGCCATTGCCGCTTACTTTGATCAGTCAATATTTACCACTTCAATTTGCGCATATCCGTGAAAGGATGATTAATAATACTCCAGAAGAAATGATAGTCGATCACATACAAGGGGTGTTGGCTGGTTACCGATATGCTTGTGAACCAGGACAACTTTAGGTATAGGTATCAATTTCACAAACAATATCCAGCTTTTCATCGATTGATCGTAGGGCAATCGTAGGGTAATCGTCAAGCATGATTCCCAACTTTCTTGTAAGATTTAAATAAGTAAGAGCGACTTCTCTTCTTCTCCTCCTTAAAATGAGTGCCGGGGCCGGCGTCCCCGGCACTCACTAATTTTAATCCCCATTTCCTAAAATCTTTCATCTTAGGTGCCCCAGCATGAATTATAATAAATCCGTCCGTCAAACCTGATCATTGGGAGTGAGAAATGAGTCAAAAACGTGAAACTTATGGGATCGACATCGCCGGTATCCACCGAGAATTGGAATTATTCGAGATCAAACCCGGTCTTCGCATCGCCATCCTGAACATCTTGGGAGATACGGAACTGGTCGAGACATGCGCCGAAGCCCTGGCAGAAAAGTTAAGCGGCGTGGAATATGATGTGCTGGTGACTGCTGAAGCTAAAAGTATCCCTATCGCCCACGCTCTTTCGGTTGTGACTGGCAAGCCTTATGTCATTCTCCGCAAATCCTACAAACCATATATGGGCGATGCAATCCAGTCGGAGACACTTTCGATCACAACCGGCAAAACACAGGCGCTCTACCTTGACGAGAAAGACCGCGAACTGGTGAACGGGAACAAAGTCGTCATTGTGGACGACGTGATCAGCACTGGCTCAACCCTGCAAGGGATGCGCCTGATCCTCGAAAAAGCCGGTGCAACAATTGCAGCAGAAGCCGCTATCCTAACTGAAGGCGAACGCGCGAAATGGTCTGATATCATCTCCCTCGGTCACTTGCCAGTCTTCTCAGATTAGACCCATATCCATTTCAAATCTAACCTTCCCTCAACCGTCCAGACAGAACCTGGCCGGTTGTCTTTTCATTAACTACCCAAAGGACTGTCCTCCCGAATCCCAATTCAATTAAAGATAAAAACGTGACCAATGTTCTTCCTCAGTGTTGTATAGATTACACCAGGAAAAATGGAACTTTACCGCCAAAAAAATCGTCCGTATTGTTGAGACTGAAATTAAACTGGGATTTCGTATAATATTTCTTAAAAGGAGGAGGTCCATGAGCGCTGTTGTTTATCTTGTCGTTGGTTTGATTGGTTTTCTGTTCGCCCTGATCAGCTTCACTGGGCTGAAGCGTGGCGATAATGACTGACCAATCTAGCAAAACTGAGATTCACCCCAACAGCAAACCTGGATGAGCATCTGTTGGGGTGAAACCCTTCCAGATGCTGCCTAACTTTACCTTTTAACTTAACACCGCCAGAAGTTCTGGCGGTTTTTTATATTGAGTCTACTGAAAAAAGTATGTAATCCATTTGAAAGTGGGACGTCTTGTATCGTTTTTCTGCTTTTTCGATGGTTCAATCCCCTAAAAGGCATGAAATTTGATATCTTTGTGGGGCGTGAACATAAAAGTTTTCCCAAAGTTGACCTTATTTCAGTGGACTCTATATTATAATTTTTACGTCATCTTGCACAACTCGCCAGTGCGTCAGGAGGAATCTTGCAGATCCGGATTGGTTTGGAAAATAATATTGAAGGTCGCACATTAGCCTGGGCGCTGGATTATCCGGGTTGTTTTGCTTATGGTGAAGATGAAGCCGAAGCCCTCATCCGCCTCCCCCGAAAATTGCTCCAATATGAAATCTGGATCAAGGACCATACGTCTGAGCCCTGGGTGGAATTTGCAGATTTGGATTTGCGTGTGGTTGAGCGGTATAAGACTTTCTGGATTGGTGAAGATCATTATCCTGCTTTGAAAGGCGAAGGGTATGAGATCAACGCTTGGTTTATTGATGATTGGCGTCCCATATCCAAAGAAGAGATTGAACATGCTCTGAAGATATTTCACTGGCAGCGCGAGGAATTACTGGCAGGACTTTCCACAATCGAGCCGGATATCCTTGAAATGGATCGTCCGAACCAACGGTGGAACATTCTCGGCATCGTTAAACATATCGCCAACGCGGAACTCTGGTATCTCTCTCGGTTGGACCTCACACCCTTGTCCCACAGAGACCTTGCCCTGGAACCCGAAGACCGCCTGGCGCAAACCGCCGCGCTGATCGAAAAATACTTCCCAACCTTTCTAGATGAAGTGAATGTCACCGGAATAGAGGGAGAGTTCTGGTCTTATCGTAAGATTGTCCGCCGGACTCTCTGGCATCAGCGTGACCATATTGAGCATATCAAGGAATTGGTGTTCGATAATAAATAATGGATTACCCCAAATTAAATCACAAAGCAGGCGCCTCACCAAACGCCTGCTTTGCTTCGTTAACCTCACCTTTTTCTCAGTTGGGGTTATAACCCCAACTTATGGGTTCAGGGTCGCACTTGAAAGGAGAGAAATCAAGTTCCCGAAACCTTTTTTAGAATATCACGCCCCGATTAAGAGACCTGTAAGGGATTGTTATCGGTTTGTTAAACGTTGGGGACTCTCGACAATATCACCCGAAATCAATATTAATCTCTTCCCACAAGCCATCTTTCCAATATGGTCCCATTTTTGGCAAATCAACCAAGGTATGCTATCATTCTTAGATGTGAGAAGGCAACATTCATGAAAAGTAATTCACGTCTTATCTTATATATTCTGATCAATATCCTCATCTCAGCAGTCACCACACTGACTGTCCTTTGGATCTGGGAAAAGGCACACCCAATGCCGGACCCTTTCCAACCTATCCCGGCAACGGTTAATCAAAATACGGAAGGAACGGAAAACAACTCACTCTCTGACATTCCGTCCATTGATTTGCTAAATGAAAATATTGATGTCATCATTCGAACAGTCGTTGGCGCCGGGGACCTGACCGTGGAGTATGTCGAAATTTTTAATCAAAGTAACGGCGCGGTGGATATGACCGGATGGCAACTGGTTGATAATGAAGACCAGCGGTTCATTTTCCCGACGTTGATCCTCAACAGTGGCGGAGCCATCAAGGTCTACTCAAAGAACGGTAACAATACAGTGATAGAATTGTATTGGCAGGCTGATGCGCCTGTTTGGCAATCCGGCGAGACTGTTAGCCTTCTGGATTCCAGCAGCGATTTGATTGCAACCTATTCAATACCCTGAAACTTAAGAAATCTCTCTTATGACAAAAGCACTTTACCGAAAATGGCGACCCCAAGATTGGGATGAAGTCGTCGGTCAGGAACACGTCGTTAAGACTCTCCGCAATGCGGTCACCAATGAGCGCGTGGCACACGCCTACCTCTTCGCAGGGCCGCGTGGCACTGGCAAAACGACTTCTGCCCGGCTGTTAGCTAAAGCCGTTAACTGCCTGGAACCGGATTTGAAAAAGCGTCCGTGTAACAAATGCGAATATTGTCAGGCACTCACCGCTGGCCGTTTTATGGATCTGATCGAGATTGATGCTGCTTCTAATACCAGCGTGGATGACGTCCGCGATTTGCGGGAGAAGATCAATTTCTCTCCCTCGCAAGGCAGATATAAAGTCTATATCATCGACGAAGTCCATATGCTCTCCACAGCAGCTTTCAACGCACTGTTGAAAACTCTTGAAGAACCCCCACCCCATGCAATTTTCATCCTGGCGACAACCGAGATCCACAAGATCCCTGCCACGGTCCTCTCTCGCTGCCAACGGCACGAATTCCGCCGGATTCCCGTTGAAATTATTGTTAACCTCCTCAAAGAAAAGAGTAAAGAAGAAGGCATCCATGTTGAGGGACCGGTATTTACGGAAATCGCCCGGCAGGCAACCGGCAGTCTCCGCGACGCCATTTCCCTGCTCGACCAATTGTCTTCTACCAACGAAAATATTACTCTGGAGATGGCTCAAGACGTACTGGGGACAGCCACCAGCCTGCGGATAATCGAGATCGCGGATGCATTGGTCGCCAAAGACCCGGCAGCAGGGTTAACTCAGATCAGTGGAGCACTAGACAGTGGCACTGACCCCCGGCAATTAGCCCGACAGATCGTCACCTATTTACGCAATGTCCTGCTCTACAAAATGGATAGCACCGACCAAATTGAGGTCGCTGAAGATATCAGGCCGAAGATTGATGAACACGCCAGCCAACTTTCGATGCCGGAACTCCTCCAAGCCATAGAAGCATTCAACCAGGCAACAGTGATTAAACATACCAACTGGCATCCGGGCTTGGGCCTTGAGCTGGCTTTCACAACCTTTTTAGCTGGACCCACACCTGCCAAAAGCTCCCCAGTGTCTGAGGTTGTTGAGGAAAAGCCTCCAAAGCAAGTGACGACCAAACCAAAGCCTGCAGCAAAGAAAGTGACTGAACCGCCGAAAGAAACCAAACCAAAGCCTACCCTGAACCAGGATCAACCTTCGAAAAAAGAAGAAAAACAACCCAAGGAAGCACCAGTGGAAAAACCTGAGGTTGAAGAACCGTCCGAACCCCAGAAAAAGGACAAGATCACCCTGAACGATATATACAAATCCTGGCAGCGGATCAAATCTATGGTGGGCAAACATAATCCCCGCACTGAAGCCCTGCTGAACACATCAAAACTGACCGGTTTGAAGGAAAACACCCTTATTTTGGGATTCACTTCGGAAACCTTGAAGCAGATGATGGAAAAGGAAGGCAACCTTAACCTCACAGCTGATATTCTGGAAGAGGTCTTCGGTCAGCCAATGATGATCAAGTGCATTGTCTCCTCCCATCAAGGTGGTGCACTCCCGGATGATGTGCAAATCGAGAAGGACGGTATGGTCAGCACTGCGACGCGGGACCTGGGTGGTAAAATCACCAATGCAAAAGAAGCAGACTGATTATTTGTAGTTGAAAGGAAAATGATATGGCGAAAGGATACAATCGTCCCCGCCCGAGCAAAGGCAGCGGTGGCATGATGGCTCAGTTCCAACAAATGCAGGAACAAATAGCAGAAGCGCAAGCGGAACTGGCGGAAGAGACAGTGACGGTCTCCGTTGGCGGCGGTGTGATCAACGTGACGATGACCGGTGATCAGGTCTGCAAATCAGTTAATATCGCGCCCGAACTCCTTGAAGACGCAGACGTGGAACTGTTGCAGGATCTCATCGCCAGCGGGATCAACGCTGCGCTTGATAAATCCAGGGAACTCGCCTCGGAAAAGATGGGGCCTTTCACCGAGTTGCTCGGTGGCCTTGGACTGGGATTGTAGATAGAAAAATGCGCTCCCTCCCCGAACCCGTTCAAAAACTGGTGGATGCCTTCGCCAGATTACCCGGCATTGGCCCAAAAACAGCTTCCAGGCTGACGTTTTATTTACTCCGCGCCCCGGAAGACATCTCGCAAAGCCTGTCGGAAGCCCTGATCGGCATCAAACAAGAGACGGGGCTATGCGAAGTGTGTTTCAATATCACCCATAAAGAATCACCTGTCTGTGAAATCTGCGCCAGCGAAAAGCGTGACCGCCAAATATTGTGTGTGGTAGAAGAGCCTCTGGATGTCCTGGCGATTGAGAAGACCGCCGGTTACAACGGTCTCTACCACGTTCTGCATGGCGTCCTTTCGCCTATTGAGGGTATCGGTCCGGACGATCTGAAGATCAAGGAATTATACGAACGGCTCAAAGAAAATGATTTCCGCGAAGTGATCCTGGCAACCAACCCCAGCATGGAAGGCGATGCCACCGCAATGTATCTGAATGAGCGGATCACCCCACTTGGGATCCGAGTCACGAGACTTGCACGGGGATTACCCGTAGGTGGGGATCTGGAATATGCCGACCAGAATACGCTGCTGCGAGCCCTTGCTGGAAGGCAGAGCCTGGAATAAACCGGTAGATCAGATTTCCAGTCTCAAAGCGCTCAATGATGAGCGCTTTTTTTACGTAACGGAAAGTTTTTAGATCCATCGAGCACATTTCACACTATAATTGAAGCTGTGGCATTCGATGGAATAGAGAAAGGTGTGAAAAATGGCAGAACAATTGGTAGTTTATGATTCGGTGTTTGGCAATACAGCCAAAGTCGCTGAGGCAATTGGCGAAGCATTGGGCGGCGCAATAGTCAAGAAAGTTGACACTGTCACCCAGGCGGACATGGAAGGTCTCAAGATATTGTTCGTTGGTTCGCCCACCCGCGCTTTCCGCCCCACCCCCGGGACTATGAATTTTCTCAAAGGATTGAAAAAAGACGCTCTGAAAGGCGTTAAGGCGGCAGCTTTCGATACCCGCATCGATATAGATAAGACCGATTCTGGTTTTTTGCGCACGATGGTTAAGCTGTTTGGCTATGCCGCTAAGAAGATCGTCAAGCAATTATCCAAAGCAGGTGCTGACATGGCGCTGGAATCCGAGGGCTTCGCCGTCACGGATTCTGAGGGACCTTTAGCGGAGGGCGAACTGGAACGTGCTAAAGCCTGGGCGACTGGGATATCATAAAAAGCATAAGAGACAATTATCAACAAGCGGCTGTCCAGAAGAACCGGATAGCCGCTCATTAGATTAAATCAGAAAACAATTACGTTGCAAGGCGCCTGTCCCTGGTTAATAAATGAACTGATTGAAAGTTAATCTCGAAGTACAAACCTCAAACCAGCATGCGACCAATAATGACCACCAACATACCAACGATTACCGGTACAAAGAGATTCTTGGTGATGATGGCTGCGCCAAAAGTCGGAAGCGCTGCCCATAAGAATAGATTTTCAGCGTTAATTGCGATTTCACCATCTGAGAGAATAATACCAGGCAAGAGCATGGCCGCCAACACCGCAGCGGGGACATAATTTAACCAGGAAACGATCAGGTCGGGTAATTTTTTCCCGGACAAAGCCAGCAACGGGAACAATCGTGGCAGGTAAGTCACCACTGCCATGCCTAATATTGTCAGCAAAATTATTTTTTCATCCATTGTTCTAAAAACACTCTAAACGACGCCCCGACAACCGTAGCAAAGATCACATGCCACTGGTTGAATCCTACCAAATAGAACACGACTGATAACACACCTGCCAGAATGGCAACCCAACCCTGAGTGTGATTCTTAATTTGCATCACGAGTAGGGCAATAAACATGGCGGGCAAGGCATAATCCAGCGCGAAGGGTTCAATTTCCGCGATCAATCTTCCGCCAACAATCCCCAACCAGGAGCCGAAGATCCACGCAATCTGGGCTGTGATGTTAACTGCAAATGTTTCACTCTTTTTTGCGTGAAGATGGATCAACCGCGTTGAATGCAAGGCGAAGGTCTCGTCGGTCAGTTCAGCCGCGAATCCCGCCAGCTCCGGTTTTCGCCAACCCGCCAGTTGCGGAGACAACGCCGCAGAGAACAACATGTGCCGCAGGTTGACCACAAAGGTCGTCAGGATGATGGAGATCGGATCCATCCCGGCTGAAAACAGTCCAACTGCAATCAATTGCGCTGACCCGGCAAACACAATCACGGACATCAACAGGGTCATCGCCATTGAAAGCCCGGCCTTTTGAGCCAGAACACCAAAGGCAAACCCAACTGGCACATAGCCCAGTACAATCGGAAGGGCTTGAACCATCCCATTCAGCCAGGATGGCAGCATTTTTTTTGGGTTCCCGTTGATATTCTTACTCATTGAAGGCAATCTACCGCTTCTTTTATTAACACTTGGTGAAAAATAATGGCTCTATTGTACACGGCTACACCCGATTTTCAAAGGAAAACGCAAAAACAAGCTGTATACAAAAATGCTATAATAGTTTTACTGAATTATTTGACTTTATCTGGAAAGCGGGACCTTATGGACAGCCTGATCGTCAGCAAATGTATCGAATGTGTGGATTATCCCTGTGAAGACGTCAACCACGATCACTACCTGCTCCCCCAGGCCTCCCTCGCCCCACTGTCGGTCAGGGCGGTCCTGATCTCTGAGGCTGTGCCCACCAATCCTGCAGACGATTATTACGCCGGAGAAAATGCTTCTTACGCGCAAACCACATTACAGGCCTTCAACCAGGCCGGCGTTTCCGCATCGTCGTTTCAGGACCTATTAGGTATGGGATTCTATTTCACCTCTGCAATCAAATGCGGGAAGACGGGTTACGGGATCAAAGCTGCGACAATCCAAACCTGTTCCTTCATCCTTGAACAAGAGCTAAACCTCTTTCCGAACGTACAAGTTTATTTACTCATGGGTGATGTGGCCATTAAAGCTGCGAACTACATCGCCAAACGCCAAACCGGTGAACGGGCTATCCCGGCCGGTTCGACCTATAAGATCCGGGGCGGATCGTTCACCTTTCGCGTAAAACCAGCCTTCCCGTCCTATCTGCAGGTCGGGCCCAGCTTTGGAATCGAGAAAAGCAAGCAGCGCATGATCGCCGAGGATATTGCCAGGGCGATGGCATTACTGTAAAGCTGCCCAAGACCAATATCTCAGGTAGCATCTAGCAATTACGCCCATCTGACCATCCCAATCCCTTTTCAAATATTGTATAATTGATAAGTTACGTCCAATATCAACCGCAGCAGGAGTTAAAATGCAGGAAAAACCAACCGGCGCGGCTATTCGCCAGGATTTTATCGACTTTTTCGTCGAACACGGCCACACCTTTGTCCCTTCATCTTCCCTCGTCCCCGGCGGCGATTCGACCTTACTGTTCACCAACGCCGGCATGGTGCAGTTTAAGGATGTCTTCCTGGGCACCGATGTGCGCCCTTATACACGCGCAGTGGATTCACAGAAATGCCTGCGCGTATCCGGCAAGCACAACGACCTGGATCAGGTCGGGCGGGACAACACCCACCATACCTTCTTCGAAATGCTTGGGAACTGGTCTTTCGGTGATTACTATAAAAAGGAAGCGATCACCTGGGCCTGGCAGCTCCTGACCGAGGTCTGGAAACTCCCCAAAGACCGGATATGGGCAACCTATTTCAAAGACGAACTGGATGAGATTCCAGAAGACCGTGAAGCAGCCGAAATCTGGCTGACGCAGCCCGGTTTTAACCCGGACCACCTGCTGGCTTTTGGGCGCAAGGACAACTTTTGGGAGATGGCTGATACTGGCCCCAGCGGACCCGACACGGAGATCCACTACGACCGCGGACCCGAATTCTGCAACCTGTCCGATGACCCGGATCATGTCTGCGGCGTGAATGGCGACTGCGAAAGGTTCCTCGAGATCTGGAACAACGTTTTCATCCAATACAACCGGCTCTCAGCCACTGAATTGGTGCCCCTGGAGAAGACCCACGTAGACACTGGCATGGGTTTTGAGCGGATCGTCTCCATTCTGCAGGATGCCCCCTCCAACTACAAGACCGACCTGTTCATGCCCCTGATCGAGCGCTTGCAGGAGCTGACCGGGCACAGCGACGCGGAACGCGAAGCAAACCTGACCCCTTACCGCGTGATCGCGGATCATGCCCGTGCTACCACCTTCCTGATCGCCGACGGCGTTGTGCCGGGGAATATCGGGCGCAACTATATTTGTAGAATGCTCGTCCGGCGGGCCGCCCGCTTTGGGATGAATCTTGACCTGAATGAGCCGTTCATGGCGAAGATCGCCCAGGTTGTTATCGATAATTACGGGGATTTTTACCCCGAATTGAAGCGAAACGAATCCGCAATCCTCGATAATCTCACACGTGAGGAGAATCAATTCAGATCAATTCTAGAAAAGAATGAGCCAGAGATTCAAAAACATTTAGATGAGCTCGAAGCAAAGGGAGTCCATGTTCTTGAAGGTGATGTGGCTTTTAATTTTTACGCGACTTCTGGAAGCCCCCTCGAAATAATTAAAGATATTGCAAGAGAACGCGGTTTCACAATTGATGAAATTGGATACCAAAATGCTATGGAAGCCCACCGCCTGGCGTCCGGCGCCGGGAAGGAATTCGGCGAAATGGGCGGGGAAGGCGTCGCAATCTATACCGACCTGGTTAACAGCTTGCGGGGATCCGGCAAACTCAGTCAAGCTGGTGTGACCTACACCCCCTACGAACCAATCGAAGAACCGGTTGAGATCCTGGCATTGATCCAGGATGGCGAACCTGTCGATACTGTCGATGCCGACGACGCGGTGGAAATCCTGCTCCCGAAAACATGGTTCTATGTCGAGTCCGGCGGGCAGGTCTCGGATACTGGGGGGATTGTCAGCGCTGATGGGAAGGATTGGATCATCCGTGTCACTGGCATATACAAACCCGCCGCCGGTGTGATCGTTCACCTGGGCAAGGTCATCAAAGGCAAACCAGAGGTCGGCGACCTGGCGCTGATCCAGGTTGATGCAGATCGCCGCTTGCAAATCATGCGCAACCACACCGCCACCCACTTGCTCCATGCCGCACTGCATGAGGTGTTGGGAGACCATGCCCGCCAGGCAGGGTCCCTGGTGGCGCCCGACCGGCTGCGGTTCGATTTCAACCATCCTGAACCAATGACCCGCGATGAGATCCTGGCGGTGGAGGCACAGGTGAACCAGGCGATCCTCGTCAATCACAGACTTCGCATCACCGAAAAACCCTTGCAAGAGGCGATTGAAGAAGGCGCGATGGCGCTCTTTGGCGAGAAATATAATGCTATCGTCCGCACGATCAGCATCGGGGAAGGCGAAGCCTTTTCCTACGAACTCTGCGGCGGCACCCATGTGGATGAAACAGGCGACATCGGCTTGTTCCTGATCACATACGAGGGGAGTATCGCTGCCGGGGTGCGGCGGATTGAAGCCGTAACCGGTTGGCGTGCCTACCAACTGGCGCGGGAACGGATGAACATCCTCGATGAAACCAATCGCTTCCTCGGAACGGCACCCAATGAGACATTCGAGAAAGTCAGGACACTCTCGGAGTCGCTGTCCTCTGCAGAAAAAGAAATCGAGAAACTCCGTACGCAACTGGTCGCCAGCACTTTTAATGAGCAACTGGAAGACACAGAAGAGATTGAAGGTATCCCGGTCTTGAAAACAATCCTGCCCGGTGCGGATTTGGACGCCCTGCGTGAGATGGCGGACAAATTCCGACAGAAATATGACTCCGGCGTTGCCGTCCTGGCATCCGATATGGATGGAAAACCGGTCCTGATCGCCGCCATCACCGAGGACCTGACGAAACGCGGATTGCATGCGGGTAAGCTCGTCAAACAGGTTGCCATTGTCGTGGGCGGCAGCGGCGGTGGTCGTCCAACCCTCGCTCAGGCGGGTGGCAAGGACGCGTCAAAACTTTCGGAAGCTCTCGATCAGGTCCCGGTTTATATCCGGGAAAACCTGCAGTAACCTGATCAATACCAATTAAATAAAGGTGATTAACCAAAAAGCTCACCTCTCTTTCTCAATCTACCGGACCTAAATTTTTTATGGCTAAAGAAACCCCGCTCCGCCAGCAATATCTCGACATCAAACGCCAGCACCCGGATGCGATCGTTTTCTTCCGTCTGGGTGACTTTTATGAAACCTTTGACGAGGACGCCAAGGTCACTTCACGTGAGTTGGACATCGTGCTGACTTCACGCCCCGTCTCCAAAGGCGTGCGCGTCCCAATGGCCGGCATTCCCCACCATGCTGTTGAGAATTACCTCTCCCGGCTGATCGATAAGGGCTATCATGTCGCCATCTGCGAACAGATCTCCGATCAACCCGAAGATGGGCTGGTGCCGCGGGAAGTGGTGCGTATCGTCACCCCGGGGACGGTTGTTGAACCTGCCTTGCTCCAGCATCACCATAACAACTACCTGGCTACTGCTTTTTTCCAGGATAACCGCGCCGGTATTGCTTACGTTGATATTTCAACCGGCGAGTTCGCCGTCACTGAGATGGCAGGAAAGGACATCCAAAACCAGATCCGTTCGGAATTTTTCCGCCTGCATCCTTCAGAAATCCTCTGGCCGGACTCTCTCCCCCAACCCGACGGATTCCCGGGATTCCTCTCCCCTTATGAAAGCTGGCATTTTGAATTAGGACGCTGCACGGAAAACCTCAAAGATCATTTCGGTGTGGAAACGCTGGATGGTTTCGGGCTGCGTGGGAAACCAATGGCTATCCAGGTTGCTGGTGCGATTCTGGCTTACCTTGAAGACACCCAGCGCCAGTCATTGAAATTGCTCAACAATCTGAACACCTACACGCTGGATGAATTTATGGTGCTGGATGCCGAAACCCGGCGCAACCTGGAGCTGACGGAAACAATCCGTACGGGCAAAACCCAGGGATCCCTCCTGGGCATCCTCGATGTCACCCGGACGCCAATGGGCGGGCGGCTGATCCACCAATGGGTCAGCAAACCCTTGCTGGATGTTAACCAGATCAACAAACGCCTAGACGCAGTGGAATACTTCTTCAAGAATGGCCTAATCCGGGCGGAAGCGTTGGAAGCGCTGGATGCTTTCGATGACCTGGAGCGGCTGACCAACCGCGTCCTCTCCGGACATGCCATCCCGCGGGACCTGGTCGCTATCCGCGAAAATCTTTCCCGCCTGCCAGACCTCAAAGAGATTTTCCCGGAGGATGCGCCTTCATTGGGTGACACCCTCGCCAGGATCCGGACGTGCAAGAACCAGCTCGCGCTGCTCAAAGCCGCTATTCAGGATGATCCGCCAGCTACCATGGCGAAAATTGGCATTATCCGCAAAGGGTTTTCCGCCGAACTCGACAACGTCCTCGATTCCTCCCAACACGCACGGGAGTGGATCGGGGCATTGGAGAAAACCGAGAAAAAGCGAACCGGGATCAAAACACTGAAAGTTGGCTACAACAAAGTTTATGGCTATTACATTGAGGTGACCAAATCCAACACCGATCTGGTCCCTGAAGAATATATCCGCAAGCAAACCTTGGTTAATGCTGAGCGCTATATCACCCCGGAACTCAAGGAATACGAAACCCTGGTCCTCAATGCTGAAGAGCAAATCCACGAGATTGAAGGGCGAGCCTTCACCCAGGTGTGTGAAGAATTGGCGGAGGGTGTAAAGGACCTGCTGGAGACCGCCCGGGGATTGGCTGAACTGGATGCTTATCTGTCACTGGCGGAAGTCGCCGCCTTGAATGGCTATCACCGGCCGGAAGTGGTGGATGAGAAGTGCCTTGAAATCACAGATGGACGGCATCCGGTCGTTGAGAAGCTCCGAACGTCGGAGCGGTTCGTCCCCAATGACGCCATCTTCACCGAAGGCGAGATCATCCGCATTATTACCGGGCCAAACATGAGCGGTAAGTCCACCTTCTTGCGCCAGGTGGCGCTGATTGTGCTGATGGCGCAGATGGGGTCTTTCGTTCCGGCCGGAAAAGCAAAGATAGGTCTGGTCGACCGCATTTTCACCCGAATCGGCGCCCAGGATGAGATCCACGCCGGGCAATCCACCTTTATGGTGGAGATGATCGAAGCCGCCAACATCCTCCATAACGCCAGCTCGCGCAGCCTGTTGATCCTGGATGAAATCGGACGCGGAACCAGCACCTATGATGGTGTGTCCATTGCCTGGGCAATGGTGGAATATATCCACAGCCACCCGGATTTGAAAGCCACCACGTTGTTTGCCACGCATTACCACGAACTGACCCAACTGGCGGATTTACTCCCCGGTGTGCGCAATTATAACGTCGCTGTGTCAGAATCGGATGGCAAAGTCGTGTTCCTGCATAAGATCGTCCCCGGTGGCGCAGACCGCTCCTATGGGATCCATGTTGCCCAGATCGCTGGCTTGCCCAGACCGGTCATCCAGCGCGCCAATGAGATCCTGCAGCAACTGGAGGACTCGTCCGGCACAACACTGGATAGAAAAGAAACGACCAAACAACAGTTGACCCTCTTTCCGGAGAATAACCCTCTGATGGAAGCCATCAAAGACCTGGATGTCAATAGCCTGACACCCATTGAAGCGCTGAACCTGTTATATGATTGGAAACGGAAATTCCTGAAGGATGAGTAATCAAATATGACATTTCATACCTTTGGCCTAAGATGGTCCCCTCCGCTCCCTCATCTCGAAAAGTGTTTACCAACCTACGGAAGTGTCTCGGACTGACCCCTATTCTTCTGGCTCCTTCCTTTTGGGCGATTTGTCTTTCATCTGCCATATTGAGGATTTTGCAGCACTCCATTTCGTTGATACTCAATGGTAGTATCCTACTCTCGGCTGTGTCCTATTCACCTCCAATAGGACATTACTACTTTCCCCTAACGTGGCTGAAGAGTTTATGTTGTTGATCAAGTAAATGAACTTACAGAAACGAGTTTATTATTTTATGCATGTACTCTAACTGAGATTGGCTATTCAGAAGATGCTCTTCTTTGTTTTGAACAAATTGGTCAAGAAATAATCACTTCATTTCCTTTATCATTAAAATTTCGAGCCCTTTGTTATTACATGAATGGATGCTATGAATTTTCTATAACGATTTCATAAATTATAGCAATCATAATTATGTCGATGCCACTAATTGGATTCGACTTTTAGACTTGTGTTCATCATCCTCGTCCACATATTCGCCCAGCACAGCTTTTAGCTTTTCAAAATCGATACTATCCTCAGCAAATACTTCGGGGAAGAGCTGTTTTAGTTTCAGGATGTTTTCGTCAACGATATCGGCGGATTTGCCAGTAAGTGTGGTTTCTTTCATGATTGAGGTCCTCGCTACTTTCTCTGTCCTACATACTTTCTAAATAATCATGTCCCGGTAGAGTCTGTGGGAGTATTTTAGCATCTATCTCCCTTAAAAACATTGAAGCATGGACTCCCTCGTATGGCACATTAATGCCCAAATGTAATTTCATACCTCTGTTCATTTCTTGGAAGGAACTTAGAATTAGCTTTCCCGGGAATCCATCTTTAATGTGTTTGCATCTGGTTATGACAACATAAAACAATCGACGTTGTTCGTCAATATCGGCTTGAGTCACTCCTTCGGGTAGGCGAGGGATTAAACCATCCACGCATCCACTGACGATCACCAATTTCCCGCTTAGCCCCTTCGCAGAATGATAGGTCATCACTCGTGCCCTATCTTCATCAATATTATCTGAGGTGGTGGCCAAATCCAGAATATTCCTTACAATGCATCTAGCAAACTGGATAGTGATGCCGACGCCATCATCTTCTGGCTCGAATTCTTCCTGAAGCGATTGGATTCGTTTTGTCAACTCCTGCGAATCCTCACCTCCCAGTTTTTCTAGCTCTGAAACTAAATCATCAAGATTATCAATAATCTCCCAGGCGTGTATTATCTCTTGCAATTCCAGATATCGTTTGACTATCGCTGAACTTTTTCTGATTCCGTCAACTTCAATTTCACCATTTATAATGTCTTGCAGCACCTCAGCAGGGGACTGTCCTGTTTCCTGTGCCACTTGCATAATTGTCAAATATTGACTTGAATGAAAATCATTATTCTTCCGAATTAAATATCTGAAAGCCACACGGTCATCCCTATTTGATAGATATGTTAGCAATGCATGAACCCGCCTAGCCTTGTCACAATTGAGAATTACTTTAACATTGGAAGCAACCACTTGACTTGGGACGCTCAGTTCGTTCAAAGTGTCCGCAATCGTTCTTACAATTTCTTTGCTGGGGTTGAGTATAAGTACATCCTGCGGTTCTAACAATCCTTCATTCTCATCCAAAATTTCCTTCACTATTTGCGCAATCCCAACCGCTTCCTCCTCAGATGTTGTCCATTGGATAACATCCACCCCTCCTTCACCATTTGGTTCAAACGGGATAAGAACTGGCTCATCCAAGTCCTGATATTTTGTATCATTCCGAATCAGCGAATCAGCGACTTCTACAACGCTTGTTGGACAACGACGACATTCTTGCATTAGTATATCGACACAAGGCTCATGGGTATCAGAAAACTCCCGAATACCTTCCGGATGCGCATTCTTGAAGCTATAAATTGACTGATTATCATCACCTACAACAACTAAGTTAGATCCTCTAGCAATTTCATCAATCACTACTTGCTCTGCCTTATTTAGGTCCTGGTATTCATCTACTAAAACATAATCAAATCTATGATAACTAGGATGTTCGGGGTTCGCCCGCATAAACCGCAAAGCGAATGGGATTATCTCTCCAATTGTCATCGCCCGATGGAATTCCATCCAATGATCCAGCCGTTTTTGGAATTCAACATCAGCCTCAGTCTGTGTAAACCCCGGTTCATCAACCTGTAGGCGTGCCCAAGCGCTTTCATAGTCTGTTAACAAATCGCCGCAGGCTTTAATCGTTCTATCACCAAATCTCTTATCCACATTCACATCATAGAGTAATGGCTTTGTTTCATACTCTAATAGTGGTCGTGGTTGTCTATTGTTCGCATCAATCACATCACGCTGCATCAGTACCCCCATACAGAAACTATGCAGGGTGCTGGAATGAATTCTGTCAACACCATCAATCCCTAAGGCCATCAACTCTTTTTGGATATCTGCCGCCCCAGCTCTAGTGAATGTGATGATGAGGATTTTTTCGGGATCAATACCCTTTTCCTCCAGCAGATAGGCAATTTTCCTCATCAAACCGAAAGTTTTCCCTGTTCCAGGACCTGCAAGAGACCGACAGGTTACATTCTCGTCCGTAGCAAAAGTATATGCTGGTGAATCTGGATCTAGGTTTTCCTGCCAATCTTTTGGACCCAAGATATTTCTCCTGATATTCTAGTGAACTAACCTAACTTCTTGAGAATGAATGATTCAAACACTCCTTAATTCATCTCTTTAATTTTTAAAGCCATCTGAACCTCAAGCTTTTTGATCTCCACATTCAACTCAACTTTCCGGTTGAACATTGTTTCCTTTTTCAATCGAGCCCGCAGCGATACTAACTCCCTCTCAATCGCCGCGATCTCGGCGTGAAACCGCTGGGCTTCCTGCGGGTCTTTGTCTAGCAATGTTTTGCCCACAAACCAGGCCGCATTGAAGAGATGCAATTGGTCAACAAAATCGCTGTAGAATCGATATAAATTGGTGAAAGATAGCTTGCTGGCCTGAACATTGGTCAGAAAACTCCTATCCTGGGTGGAAAGATTTTGGCTGTCCAACCATGGTGAGTACACAAACGCATCAATCGTAAGTCTTTGACATGGCACGGGTACTGGTTGTCCCCTGATCGATGGCCATCATGTATTGTGTCATTGGTTTTTCTCCTCGTTGTTGATCCAATCTTTTGCACCATGCAAAAATTCTTCACCAGAAACCCGGCTCTTGCCGGCTGCCTGAACCTCGTCCAATACCAATAGCCCTTTGGCTGTCCCCCAGGCTGGCTTATCCTCTCCAATAGTCCGCTCCCCGGGTTTGACATCCGGCGCCTCTTTGGCATGGGCACGGTATATCTTCAGCCGGATGCCATCATAGAATTGAAATGCACCAGGCCAGGGAGCATAAGCTCGCACTTTACGAGCAAGAAAACCTGCCGGCTGGTTAAAATCGAGTTCCCCATCGGCTTTTTGTAAACGGGGGGCATAGGTGGCTTTTTCGTCATTCTGAGGTTCGGGCTGGATCTCTCCCCTGATATATTTCGACAAAGTGTCAACCAGTAAATCCGCACCAAGCTGAGCAAGTTGATCAAATAACTCCCCCGCGGTGATTTCATCAGGTATGGGAATCGTTTTCTGGCTGAGGATCGGGCCTGTGTCCAATCCCTTGTCCATCTTCATGATCGTCACACCGGTCACATCATCATGCAGAATAGCCGCCTGCACTGGCGCTGCTCCGCGCCAGCGCGGCAACAAGGACGCGTGAACATTAATACAGCCATAAGGGGGCAGGTTGAGCACATTCTCCCGTAGAATCTGACCAAAGGCTGCTACCACAATCACATCTGGCGACCAGGCTTCGAGTTGCTTGAAAGCATCAGGATCTTTGAGGCTTGCAGGCTGGATCAAAGGTAATCCCAGTTCTTCTGCTAGAATTTTAACCTCCGGCGGTTGCATTTTCCTACCGCGCCCGGCAGGACGGTCAGGCTGGGTAACCACGCTGACAACTTCAAAAGCCTTGTTTAAGGCGCGTAAAGTCGGCAGTGCAAAATCTGGCGAACCCATAAATACAACTCGTTTATTCATCATTCCCATTTTAACACATCCTTAATCAGCTTCAGGGGTTCAGAATTTCAGTTTCGAAAGAATTTGTGATAGAATTAATGAAGGTATACTTATTAACAAAGTGGTATTGTCAAGATATTATGGAGGCTAAAATGACTGAAGAGAAAATTGTAGATCCCAATATTACCAGCGACGATAAGACCTGGGCGCTCCTATCCTATATATTCACCCCCATCGTGCCGATTATCCTGCTCTTGATTGAAGACAAGAAAGATCGACCATTCCTAAAAGCGCATTACCCGCAGGCTCTCGCCTGGGGTATCGTGTACATGGTCATTTCCATCCCCCTGTCCTTTGTCTTCGTCGGGATGTGCACAGGGCTGTTCGGCTTGATCATGGCGATCATCTGGGGCATCAAAGCCTATAACGGTGAATACGTCGAGATCCCTGTGATCACAGATTTTGTCAAAAAACAAGGCTGGGCATCCTAAACACTGATACAATGAAAAACAAAAATCCTGCTCTGGATTCTGAGCAGGTTTTTTTGTACCGATTGTGGTCTGCAACTTTTTCATTTGAGTAACGTATATTAAAATGAAACAGAGGTAGACAAGAAATAATAAAGCATCTTTACCCCATAAATGAGAAAGGAAAGACAATGCCCGGGAAGAAATCATCCGAAGAGAAACCCGAAGAAATCCAACCAGAAATAATTGCGGGAGAAATTCCAGACCCCTCACCGAAATATAAAGAAACAGTTTCTTCGGAACCTGATAAGGTCAGTGAAAAAGAACCGAAGAAAGAAAACGTTTCATCAAAACCGAAACTCGAAGCACCTGAACCCGAGGTTCAGCGACAGACACCCCCACCCCCAGTCCCGGTGTCACCCAGCGAAGAACGCACCTGGGCAATGCTTGCCCACCTGAGTGTACTGCTGAACCTGATAACAGGATTCTTAGGTGGCATTGCAGCAATCATAATCTACTTTGTCTACAAGGATCGCTCCCGGTTGGTGGCTTACCATGCGATGCAAGCGTTCATCTTCCAGGCGATCACCTGGTTGGGGGCGGGACTCATTTCAGGTGTACTGATCACCGTTGGCAGCGCGCTAGGATTCCTGCTAATACCCCTGCTCTGCTTGATCCCCGGCTTCCTGATCCTACTGCTCATCCCTGCTTCACTGATCTACGGAATCATCGGTGCGGTGAAAGTCAATAATGGTGAAGATTTCCGTTACTGGCAGGTTGGTGATTGGGTCAGAGACATTCTGGAACCCAAAGCTGTGCCGTAGAAATCCCTTAAGCAACGAAAAACGAACCGCCCTCAGTGGGCGGTTTTTGCAACCTTAATGGTAAGATCAACCGTGATCATGAACGAGGAAAAAATCAAAATAGAATTGGAAAGAGCCACTATTTTTCAACAGCTGGGTCAGGAAGGTAAAGCCCGGGTGTTGGCGCGCCGAGCCCTCGGAGAAGCCTGCGCCGGCTTGTTACAATCCCATCACGCCTGGCAACCAGGCATGAATGCCCTCGACTCAATTACCCAGGTAAAAAGATCATCTTTCCTGCAACCTGAATGGGCTGGACGCTTACCTCATTTTTTACAGCTTGTGAACAAAGAACATCAATTACCCGATGAGATTGACCTCGTAGCCGAAGCAAAAAAAATAATTGAAGCAATCATCCCCCTTGCCCATGAAAGGAGTCACGATAATGAATCAAATTAAAGTCTATGGGACAAATTGGTGTGGCGATACCCGCCGTGCTGTGCGGATTCTGGATGACCGAAATGTGGACTACGAGTGGATTGATATCGATAGTAATCCGGCGGGTGAAAAATTTGTCAAAGAAACAAATAATGGAAATCGAAGCGTACCCACCATCGTTTTTTCGGATGAAAGCATCCTGGCAGAACCCAGCAATCAGGTCTTAATCGACAAGCTTGATTCTTTAGGAATATGATCTGAATTTATGTCAATCATAAAGAATCGCGTATGTGTTTGCAGCGCGGTTCTTTAATTTAATAAGTACTTCCGCTAAGCTTCTTCAACGTTCTGAATGAAGCCCCTTCCTATTAAAAATATCGCCAACCCCACCACCAGACCAGCAGCGATCGAAAGCATGGTTGCTGCCATACGCCGCTTCCGCTGATAAACCGGTGAATCCTCCAACCGCCTTCTGAGGGTTCCGACAAATTTCCGATCTGGTTTGACTGGATGGAGTTCTTTCTTAAGCGATCTTTCCAGGGCTAACAAAGCTTCATTGGATGATGTCTTTTCCATCATTTTCGGATCCCTTTCTAGATATCATCCGGCAGGGCAACAATACCGACGGTCTTCGGCCCGAGATTCGCTGCCACCGAGATTGAAAGCTCTGTAAAAAACAACTCTGCCGTATTCAGCATTGATTCGACCATTTCTTTCAGTATCTCCGCTGTCTCTTTATCCTGAGAATGCACGATTGCGACTTTGATCGCATTATTACCAAAATGCTCTTTAACTTTCATGACGATCCGTTCCAGGGATTTCTTGCGCGTTCGCACCATCCCCGACATTTCCAGCGTTCCCTCTTGAAGCGTGATGATGGGTTTTATCTTCAGAAACGAGGATAGCGCTGCCTTAATGGTATTCACTCGCCCGGAACGATGGGCAAATTCAAGGTTGTCTACAGTCAAGACAACCATCACTTGATCGCGGATTTCCTTCAACTTTTCCAGAATTTTTTCCAAGGAATCTCCAGCTCTCTCCCGCAAACGGGCTTCCCGTGCCATCAACGCTAATACGGCAGAACCCGCTTCTGAATCAAAGGCAATCACATTAATCTTGTCTGCCAATTCCCTGGCTGCGTGCTGAACCATCGTAATGGTCGAGGACATCTTCCCCGATACTGTGATCGAGAGGACAGTATCACCAATTTCACTTACTTTTTCAATAAAGGACTTGATCCGATAAGGAGAGGGGGCAGCCGTTTGGGGGATATTCTTTGCATCTTTCACCAATTCATAAAAGGTCTCCGGGGTGATATCTTCACCTTGATAGTACGTCGTCTCACCTATCTGGATTGGCATAGGCAGAACGTCAACATGATATCTTTCCACCCACCCCTCAGGCATATCGCCAGATCCATCAATAATAATACGTAACATCTTTTCCTCTATCTACTCTGCATCCATCTTTTCGCGCAACTCGAGCAATGTCCGGTGGTACAAACTCTTGATGGCGCCCTCACTCTTGCGCATAATCTGCCCAATTTCAGCGTTAGAAAGCTGGTCGACGAATTTGAGGATCAATAACTCCTGCCGGTTGGGCGCTAGATCCCGGATGGTTGCTAAGAGGTCATCCACTTCCTGACTCCGGACGGCGCTTATTTCCGGTTGAAGATCCATCTGCGGCAAGACCTGTCCGGGCACATTATCGAGAGAGATCTCCTGTTTGCGGGCGTGGTCCCGGTGATAATTCGCCACCAGGTTATGGGCAATCCGGTATAGCCAGGCGGAAAAAGGCAGACCCATATGTTTATAGCCCTTGACATGGCTCATTGCTTTGAAAAACACCTTCCCGGTCAGGTCTTCAGCATCCTTTGCGCTACCCGTCCGGTAATAGATATAGTTGTACATCCGCTCAACGTAACGTTTATATAGGACACCAAAAGCAGCCGGATCTGACTTGGCAGCATCGATCAGAGCTCTTTCGTCATTTTTGTCGCTCAATGGATCAACCTTTGTCCATTTGATTTAATTAACAGTTGTACCGCTAAAAAGTCACACATTGGTTAAATTTATCATACTATGAACCTCAATGCCAATGCTACAAAACAATTCCACGACTGCATCATCATATTTCACTGTTTTCTAAAACCAACAAATCATCTTCAATGCGAATCGGCATATAAAAATTAAAAATATCAGCCCAGATACTCAATTCATAATCCTCTTGCAATAGATACGCAACCTTGTCTTCATAAAATGACTTCCCTATTGTGGATGTGGCGACCCTTTTAGTGTAATCCTGCGGGTCGGGATCCTTACCCCTTACCATTGCCTCTATATAATCTCCGCAAGCGCGGTCTTCATCCCCATCCCTCCCAGGACAAACACCGGTCACAACAAAGGAAATCAAATCCGGTTGGAGGGACCTCAAGTATGTCGCAGTCGCTTTTGCGACAACAAATGATGCGGCGAGTAATTGATCCGCTTGTTTTGCCCTGATCAACCCCTGGGTACCAGCACTTGTGCGCTGGACCAAAATCCGGTTTTGAAGATCCACATTTCGGATTACCGCAGGGGAATTACCAAAATCAAATCCCTCTGGCTTGAATCCGTCCACCTCGCCCATCGTCAATGCATCATCCAACTGAGATTTGAGATGGAGAACTTCTTCAACGCCGGCGACGGGATAGATCCTCCTCGCTCCACCATGAAAGGCATACGCTGCCGTTGTGAAGGCACGCAAAACGTCAATCACAACAGTCGTCCCTTGTGCAGAATCGGCTTCTGCGAGGGAAAAATATCTAAATTCTGTCATTCTTTTGCGTCACTTTCACAGCAATCGATGATGAAAATCACATTTTCGATCCATAATCATTTTCAACAGCATTATTCATTGTATAATTGATTTGGTCATGGTCACCCATGATTATAAGGGATATCAAGCGAATAGAATTCAGGAGAATGATGCAGCACAGCAACTTCAATTTTTCAAGCAATGATGGTTTATCCTTGTTCGGTCGAGTTTGGATGTCTCTGGCACACCACGCCAAAGGGATCGTCAATATTGTCCATGGCCTGGGAGAACACTCCGGGAGATATGCCCATGTAGCCGAGGCTTTGACTGAAGCAGGGTATCACGTTGTAGGATTTGATCTGCGCGGGCACGGACTCTCAGAAGGAAGACGTGGACATTCCCCGGATTTCGATCACCTACTGGATGATATTGCAATATTTCTTGAAAAATCCCGCGAATTATTTAATGAGCATCTGCCAGCATTCTTGTATGGGCACAGCCTGGGTGGGTCTCTCGTTATCAATTATAGTTTACGGCGTTCCCCGGATCTGGCTGGTGTGATCGCAACTGACCCGTCCCTGGTATTATCTTTCGAGCCACCAAAGTACAAACTCATGCTTGGAAAAGTTATGGCGAAACTTCTTCCATCCTTCTCGATGAACAATGCCTTGGATGTCAATGCACTTTCTCGAGATAAGGCTGTTGTCAAAGCATATCAGGACGATGTGTATGTCCACGATCGGATTTCAGCCAGGCTTGCGATGGATCTCATTGACACAGGTCAGTACGCCATGGATCACGCTGAGGAATGGAGCCTGCCATTACTGCTCATGCATGGGACAGCGGATGGCATTTCCTCCTGTGATGCCAGTCAAAGATTCTCAGAAATTGCCGGTGGCAATGTTGATCTGGTGCTTTGGGAAGATTATTATCATGAAATCCATAATGATATTGGAAAAGAAAAGGTGATTGTTAAAATGATATCCTGGCTGGATGAAAAAGCGAACTCTTAAACCACCTTCTTTCCTTGACCGTCTTCACCAGCCAGAATAAAATGAGTACGTTAAGAAAAAGCACAAATGAAATCTCGCCAATTCTCTTATAAGGAGAGCATGAATGCATGAATTTCAATACCAAGAGGACCTGGACTCACTCGATCCAGGCCTTTTTGAGTTAATTAAACTTGAAGACGAGCGGCAAACACGACGGTTGATCATGATCCCCAGCGAGAGCGCTGCCCCTTTGGCAGTACGGCAGATCCTGGGATCCTCTTTTACCAACATCTATGCGGAAGGGTATCCCCGTCCGGAGACACTTGATTACAGTGAAGAAGAAATCTTTGACTACACGAAACAAATCAGCACCTACCGGCGTTATAGCGACCCACGCTATTACAAAGGTGTTGAATACGTGGACGTGGTTGAAGCGCTGGCACGGCACCGCTGCACAGAAGCATTCGCAGCCAATGGCGTTTCAGCCGACCAGCTTTATGCTAACGTGCAACCCCTTTCCGGGGCACCTGCTAACAACGCTGTTTACACCGCCTTCCTCTCCCCGGGAGACACCATCCTGGGCATGAGCCTGCTGGTTGGCGGTCATCTATCACACGGTTCACCGGTTAACCGTTCCGGCATGTTCTACAATGCCCAACATTACACCGTTGACCCTGAAACTGAACGTTTGAATTATGATGCCATCCTTGCCAAAGCGCTGGAAGTTAGGCCAAAGATCATTGTCGCCGGGTATTCCAGTTATCCCTGGGTGCCGGATTGGCAGAAATTCCGCAAGATCGCCGATAGCGTTGGCGCCCTGCTCCTCACAGACATCTCCCATATCGCCGGACTGATCGCAGCTGGTCAAGCGCCGTCCCCGGTAGGATTTGCCCACGTGATCACATTCACCACTCACAAGACGTTGATGGGACCGCGTGGGGCATGCATTATCACTGATAATGAATCTTACGCAAAGAAAATCGACAAGGCAGTTTTTCCCGGTGAGCAAGGCGGTCCACATATCAATACCATAGCGGCTATGGCACTTACTTTCAAGCTAGCCCAGACGGATACGTTCAAAGCATTACAGGGACAGATCATAAAAAACGCCGTGTCCTTTGCCGACCAGCTTCAAAAGCGCAATTTGCGAGTTCCCTATAATGGCACGGATACGCACATGGCTCTTTTGGACTGCAAGTCCGTAATAGCAAATGATGGCGCATACCTTTCCGGTGATATGGGCGCAAGGATCCTCGACGTCGCCGGGATCGTCACCAATCGCAACACCATCCCCGGAGACCGCTCAGCCTTTTCTGCTACAGGCATCCGCTTTGGTACCACCTGGTTGACACAACGAGGGTTTAAAGAAGCCGAACTCCGGCAGGTCGCGGATGTGGTCGCAGACCTTTTCGCCGGGATCACCCCCTACAACATGCCCGGTCGCGACACGCCCAAACGCCGGGCAAAGGTAGGCTTCCAGGTCCTGGAAGACGCCAAGCTCAAAATCAAAGCATTGGCAGACAAAGCTGAAGATTTCAGTGATACCCAAAAAGACCATGGTTACCCCCATTATTACGATATTGAGGACAACCGGGATACTCAGTGGACTTCTTTCCGCTTGAAAGGTGCCCAGATCCGTCACTTCGTAAGCTATGTCTTTTCCAGCGATATTGAAGCATTGGCTCAAGGAGAAACACAACCTACCCTTCTGCATACCTCTGCTGGCGATGTGCAAGGCTGGATCGTATGTGAAAACCCGGACACCTTCATCCTGACCCTACCCGGCAAAAAAGCCGGCCTTGCCAGCGCCTGGCTGCGAGACCTCTCCGATGCCTACATCCAGTTCGATGAAGACCTCACCATGCGCGTTCCCGGACCCATGCGGATTGAAGACACAGGATCGCAGGAACCTGGAACGATCCATGGCGAACCGGTTGGAATGCAAAAACCTTATTACATCGGCATGGAAGAAGACGATCGGGATGGAAGCCCGCTGCCACCCTTTGAATGGGAGTCCAGCCCGCCGGAGGGGCTGCTTGCCACATCCCTCAATGAGACTCACCGCAAGATGGGCGCCAAAATGGTGTCCTTCGCCGGCTGGGATATGCCTGTCTGGTATTCCTCCGTTCTGGAAGAACATCACGCTGTCCGAGAAGCCGCTGGCCTGTTCGACGTCACCCACATGGGCGTCTACCAGGCAGAAGGCCCTGACGCCGGGTTATTCCTGGACAGCGTATGCGGGAACGACATTGGTGGTTTGGAAGTCGGCGAATCCTGCTATACCCATTTCCTCGACCAGGATGCCAACGTGATTGATGACCTGCTGGTTTACCGGCGCGGAAAAGAGAAATTCTTGGTAGTAGTGAACGCCTCCAATGACGAGAAAGACTGGGCATGGTTGAACGCTGTGCGCAAGGGCGAAATGTTGGTAGACAATCAGGTTCCTTGGGCAGTCGTTCTTGGGAGGAATGTCACCTTGCACAACCTCCGTGACCCCAAAGCAGGCGAGGAGATGCGGGTGGATATCGCCCTGCAAGGTCCAAAATCCCGCGATATCATGCTTGAATTGGAATGTTCGCTTGCCGACCGCCAAGCCATTCTTAACCTCAAATGGGCTCAACTTTGCGAAGCAAAACTAAATGGCATCTCGCTGGTGATCTCCCGGACGGGTTACACCGGGGAACGGATGGGGTTTGAACTTTTCGTGCATCCTGATCGTGCGGTTGAACTTTGGAAAGCTCTGCTTGAAGCAGGCGAAACATTCGGCATCAAGCCCTGCGGCCTGGGTGCCCGGGACTCACTCCGAACCGAAGCCGGTCTGCCTCTTTACGACCATGAAATGGGTGGGTTGCTCAATCTCGGTGTGGGGCAGGCAGGCTTTGGCGTGTTTGTGAAGACATACAAACCCTGGTTCATTGGCCGCCAGGCATTTCAACAACAGGAAAAAAACCGGGACAGCATCGTGGTCCGGTTCCGGTTTGATGAAAAACGTACCCGCATGGCGCACCTCGGCGACCCCGTCGTGGATGAACGCGGGAAAGTCATCGGTACCGTCACAAGCTGCGCAATTGACTCTGAAGGCTCCCTCACCGGCCAGGCTTATGTTTCAGAAAAATACGCAGAGGAAGGTACCTCACTATATATCTATCAAGGCTCACCGAAAGATGCCGGTAAAGCACCGGCTGAACTGACCATGGGCGACCGGGTCACTTTACCAGCCCGGGCAACCGTCATCAGCAGATTCCCTAAATAAGGAGAGAAATTTCTATGCATACATTATGGGACGAACGCTTCGCCCTGAGAACGGATAATATTGGAAGCTCCGCCATTCGCGAGATGCTCGAGTTCACCTCGCTGCCGGATGTGATCTCGTTTGCAGGCGGAATGCCGGCACCAGAAGTTTTCCCAATCGAGAAATTCAAGGAAGCCTCTGAGGTAGTGTTGACTGAAATGGGCGATCGCGCCTTACAATACGGCACCACCGAAGGCTATCAGCCCCTGCGGGAAATGATCGCCAGGAATGCCTCCAAATATGGCATCCAGATTTCTGCGGATAATGTCTTAATCACCTCCGGTTCTCAGCAAGCGCTCGATCTTCTCGGCAGGATCTTCATCAATCGGGGGGACAGTGTCCTGGTGGAATCGCCTACCTACCTCGGCGCTCTTCAAGCCTGGAACGCATATGGCGTCAAGTACGTCACCATCCCCTTTGATCAGGATGGCATGCGGACGGATGTCCTTGAGTCCCGCCTTCGGATGAGGATCAAGTTTATCTATGTCCTGCCCAATTTCCAGAATCCCACCGGGGTAACCCTCTCCCGGGAGCGTCGCAAGCAACTGGTTGATGTGGCAAATGCCTACGGGGTACCGATCGTGGAAGATGACCCTTATGGTCAACTCCGCTATGAGGGCGACCATCTCCCACCAGTAGTCGTATTGGATGATGAGATGCGGGCGAAAAAAGTCCCAATCTATAGTGGGAATGTGATTTATACCAGCACCTTCTCCAAGATCCTTGCACCCGGTCTCCGGCTGGCATGGGTGGTCGCTCCCTGTGAAGTCATCAAGAAGCTGGTCCAGGCTAAACAGGGCTGCGATCTGCATACCTCAACCTTTACCCAATACATAGCCTATGAGATCGCTAACACCCCCTGGATGAAGACCCACATACTCACAATCAGAAAGACCTATAAAGAACGCCGGGACATTATGCTGCAATCGCTGGAGCAGTATATGCCGGAAGGCGTCCAATGGACACATCCCAAAGGCGGTCTATTTCTTTGGGTGACGTTGCCGGAAGGTATTGACGCTGGCGAAATCTTTAAATCCGCTGTAGAAGCCAAAGTAGCATTTGTGCCAGGAGGTTCCTTCCACCCCCTGGGTGGCGGCGAGAATACCATGCGGCTCAACTTCTCGAATGCCAAACCGGACCTGATCATGGAAGGTATCAAACGCCTTGCAAAGGTTGTTAAAGAAAATATCAAGTAAGCCAATCACCACTTAACCAATAAAGCGTGTGATCGCATCATCACACGCTTTTGTTATTAACGGAAAGATCAGTAATTAACCGGGTTGGTATGCTGCCAGATCTTGAAATCGGTCAGGATTGAGCCGCCAATGAACTCCCTCAAGATCGAATTATCGGGGATGAGCTCCGGGTCAATTGGCAGGAACCATTGCAGGAATTTCAGCAGCCGCTTGGCTTCAATGTATTCCTTTGTGCCAAAAGGCACCTGGCGCAACAGCGGTTCAACCAACGGTTTCAACGCGGTCAGCTCATAAGCGAGCGCAGAATTGAACATGATATCGGCGTTTTCCTGATAGGGGAAGATATGCCGTTTCTCCCCTCGCCGCACCATCTCCCAGTGACTGATGGTCTGCTGGGCGGAATAACCCCGGTCCCTGGCATCCCTGAGGATCCGGCGCAATTCCCGGGTGTCGGTGGTCGAGATCCGGTTGTGCCGGTCAAGATTAAGCTGGGTCAGACAGGAAACATAAATGCGGAAAGCCTGCTCCGGCGGGAAACCTTCCAGGAGTTTCGGGTTCAATCCGTGGATGCCTTCCAAGATGATCATCTGACCCGGAGCAAGCTGCACCTCATCGCCCGGTTCATTAACCCCGTCACGGAAGTTATACCGGCGCAACTGAACCCGTTCACCCGCGGTCAGGCGCTTAATGTGATTATTGAGTAAGGCTCGGTTGACCGCGTCCAGATGTTCAAAATCGAGGTTACCTTCCTCATCTCTGGGGGTGTCTTCACGGTTCACAAAATAATTATCCAACTCCAGCGCAAAGGGTGAAATGCCCTCAGTCAGCAATTGGATCGCCAACCGCTTGGCAAAGGTGGTCTTTCCGGAGGAACTCGGTCCGGCAATGAGGATCACTTTAACTTCTTCTTTACGGTTACGGATCGTGGTGGCAATGCGAGAGATCTGCTGGGCGTGGAGCGCCTCTGAAACAAGGATCACCTCGCTTATTCGTCCATCCCTGATCGCATCATTCAATGCCCCCACACTCTGGATGCCTAACGTTTCGAGCCATTCCCCATATTGGCGAAAGGTCGCCAGCAATTGGGGGTAACTTGGCATCGGGGAGAGTTTGTCCGGCGCGTGCCGGCGGGGGAAACGCAAAACAAAGCCTGACCCGATTAGCTTGAGGTCAAACCACTTTAAATACCCGGTTGAGGGCACCATATAGCCATGATGGTAATCCCGCTGATCCCGCAGAGTATAGAGCACCAGATCATCACTCTGGCGGTAGTTCAGCAAACGCAACTTATCATCCTGCCCATGTTCGCGGAAAAACCGCTTAGCTTCTTCTAAATCCACCTTTTCCCGGACCATTGGTTCATCCGCTTCCACCAGGTCGCGCATGTGTGTTTCCAGAGCATCGAGATCCTCTTTGGAAAAAGGTTCTTTCTCAGGCACATGACAGTAGTAAGCACCGGATGAGACGGAATGGTCTATGGTCAGGGACCACTGTGGGAAGAGTTCCAGAAAAGCCACTTCGAGTAGAAAAGTCAGCGAACGCCGGTAGATCCGGGCACCGTCCGGGTCGGACATATTGACCGGCGCGACAGTGGCTTCAACCGAAATCGGATAGGTCAATTCTCTGAGATTATGGTTGACGATTGCCCCAACGATCTGCGGTTTTTCCGGATCCTGGTAAACCTTCATGAATTCTGCAATGGGGGTGTGGCGTGGTCCGCTGATGACCTTACCATCAGGCATGATCACTTCAACCAATTCCCTCATCTCTTCTTTGATTTGTATGTTGTGTCTCATGGTTAATGCTTTCAAGATATTGATTGTCAATATCATCGTGGCGAGGTTATTATTTTACCCTTTAACTCATCACCTTAGGGCTGCAATACCGGGATTTGAGGGAAATCATCGGGACTCAGGCTGTCTATCGCTTCCTGGCTGCTCGGATAATTCGAGAGCACAGCAGCCTGGTCAGGTTCGCTGCCTTCCGGCAGGATCAGGTCAATAATGCGCGTGTGATTAACATCAACCGGGCCCCCTCCAAACAGATATTGGGCGGGTGTTTCATCGACATCACGTACCCGCCAGACGCCCTCGGAAGGATAGCCTTCCTGGCTCAGCACTGCAGCGGCATAACCCCAGCTTGCCGGGTCACCTTCCGGCAGGAAGCTCAACGGGACGCGCACGATCACGGCGTTCTTCGCCGCATCAACGATGATCTTCATGCCGCTCGTGGCTTCAGAATAGACTTTAGCTTCCAGAGTGTCCGGATCCACCTGCAACACCTGCGGGTTCCAGCCTTCCGCCCAGACCGCGACTTCCCAACCAAACCCCTCAACCAGCGCAGCATTGCGACCGGGCAATAACTTTCGGGCTCCCGTCCCTTCACCGGGGTCCGTGTCGATGTACACATCCAGGGTCTGCAAGGCGAGCCCACTGGCGGATCCCCAGGGGTTCTCCACTGGTGCGACGAAGCTGAAGGTCAGCACGAGGTTGTCTTCATCATAGCCTGCTGAGAAGGTTTGAGCGTCAAAGACCGAGTCTTTGAAGACCGCATCTTCAGGATAGATATAGCTGCCGGGACCATAGTCGTCACCCACTGGATCCTGCACTTCCAGGAAAATGGTCGTCTCTCCCAGGTCAGGAATGACAATCTGCGCTGGACCGACGATTGGGAGACGGTCGCCATCCGGCTCGACCACCAGGGTCAATTTGAGGGCATCCCCGGCTGAAAGTTCGCCCAGCAAGCGCAACGGCAGGGAGAATTCCAGCAACCCTTCCCCCATCATCGCCCGTCCGGCGCCAATATCCAAGAGAGTCCATTCATTCCCGGTCGCGCTGTAAAGGTCCACAGCTCCGCCGCCCATCCACGCAACCAGCTTGTTGGCATTGAAGCCCAGCATCTGGTTGGAATCGAGTGCAAAAGCCGAACTTCCGCCTACGGAATCGGGGACACTGAGATAGAATCCCAATTCCTTCCCAGCCATGGAGCCGCTGGTGTCAAGCCGAAAGTAAAGATTTTCCTTATCGAGAGTGGCGTACAACCCGGTCACAGGCGAATTACCCAAAACCTGGTAGTATGCGGCCATCTCCCAGGCAACCTCGTCCTCGCCGTCAACCTCTGGGGTGGAAATCTCGCTGAAGGGTTTTGTGGCTGCAATGGGCTGGGCTTGGATGATTGGCACCTGAACAAAACGGGGCACTTCCACTCCCAGCGACCGGTAGACACCTGAAAGCAGTGCCCGGTAACCTTCATCAAAATAGCTGTCCTGGCCGGAGTCCTGGTCCGTGCCATACCACCAGAACCAGTCTGAGCCTTCTGCCAGGTACATGAAGTCGAATGCCATGGCAAGTGATTCATTGCTGGCGGATTTCTCCATGGTTTCATAGGCTGCCAGATCTTCCCGCACCTGCGCCAGGTAATCCCAGGCGATGGCTTCTTCGGTCTCGCCGATCCAGGTGTCATAGTTTGGGCTGAACCACGCGCCGGGGAACAGGTTATCGAGCGAGCGTTGCTCCGGGAACAGCTCCAGGTATTCCGATGGCGTTACGGTTTTCAATACATCGCTTTCGGATAATTGCTGGTAGAGCGCGTTCAGAAAATCATTGCCGTCATTGGGATAATATTCCCAGGCGTTTTCACCATCGAGGATGATGCTGACGATGTGCGGTCCTTCGACCTCGTTTTCGACAAAGTCAGCCTGGATGGCTTCCAGGTGATTCACCAGGTCGGCTGCGCCAGCCTCACCGCTTACTCCGGTGTAGACAAACCCGATATTATCTGAAAGAGTCCAATCGCGGAAGAAGACTGCGACCTGGTTGCCGGCTTCGTCACTGACATAGTATGGACGATAGAGCAGATCGGCTTCCTGAACGAAACCCTGCGAATCCCGGGTGAAGGAGTCAATACCGAGGGATTTAGCCAGCACGGGTTCGCCGGTCTGCATGTAGCTGTAACCAGCTTCCACCACCAGCGGCACGATCTCCTGCGCCACCGAACCCTCCCCAGGCCACAGGCCGCGCACCTCTCGCCCAAAATTCTCCTCATACATCTCGACACTCAATGCCAAGTGCGCCTCGGCATCCTGCGGATATGCAAAAGTCATCTCAGGCATTTCCGCGCTGGGGTTACCGACCAAAGCTAGCTGGTTGTCGTAGATCAAAGGCAGGATCGGGTGGGCATAGGGCGTGGTGGTGACTTCGATCTGCCCGGTCTTTTGAAGCTGAGCGTGATAGGGAATCACTTCTTGGACCACATCCAGGATCCGCGCAAAGAGGATATCCTTATCCGCTTCAATGAACCCCTCCCCCTTTTCAACGAGGGCTGCCAATTGTTCTTCCGCCAGGAAGGCGGGATCAAACCACGCCAGGTTAAACCAGACCTGCAGGTCGAAGAAATCCTGATCCGTGAAGGACTCCATTGCATCCTGGATATCCGCTTCCTCAGCCCCGCCGCGCTTATCAAGCAATTCCTGGTAACGGGGGTATCGGGCAATGATGTTGGTCCAGTTGACGTCGAAGAAGCGTTCGAGGATGAAGCGTTTGTCCTGATCGGTCAGCTCCGAGACGGGCTTCTCACCCAGCACCCAGTAGATGTCCTTGGCGCCGGAGGCGAGGTCATTCAACTGGCGGATCAGGGACGGCGTGAGGTTAAAGGCAACATGCACGTCCTCATGGGCGGCGACCTTCTGCGCCATGTCGAGGTAATCTTTGGTGGCGTGGGCGCGCACCCACGGCCGGGTATAGACGCCATCCTCGTCTTTGTAGTAGAGCGGTTGGTGCTGATGCCAGGTCAGGTTGATGTAGAGGATATTGGTGTCTGGCGCCGGCTGGCAGGCGGCCAGCAGTGGGAGTAGCAAGCTGAAAGTAATGAATAAGGTGAGTGCCTTCGCAATCTTTTTCATGTTTCTCCGTCCTATTTAGAAGTTATAAAGATCCATCCGATATATCAAGATTCTACACTAAAACGTAGATACAATGATTATGTTATGTGAAGAATATATTTTTCGCTGGATCATTTCCGATTATAATTTTCCTGCACCCGGAGCTGCCATTCATAATCAGCTTCATTGCCATTTATCTTCTCGGTCTTCTTTCTCCTTAATCCAGCGCACCTTCATCTTATATCATTTATCATTCTTTTTACGATATCCCAACGACATAGCACCATCACTCTAATCCACCAACCTAATACTTGTTCGCCTAATACCCGAGTCCCTGTTCTCTCAATCCACCATTCACCTATCCTATTCTGACACCTATTCTGACGCACTTGACGAATCCTCTCTTTTCCCTTATAATTTCATTAATTGGATACAATATCCTTTATCCAATTTTATTTCTTTTTCATCAGTCTCCTTTTTACAGGTATACTGAAGGGACGCAAGGCCCAAATGCATCCATTTCATCATTACAGTTGGGTCTGCGTCCCACCTCCCTTAAATGGATAGGACCTCGATGCCCGGACTCACCTCCGTCTCCCATTTCCCCTCCCGCGAACAGCATTCATTTGAAGAATCTCTATTAACTGACCCAGCCCGTCAAGACGAGGTGTTCACACCTGCCATCCTTGAAGACCGCTATGTACTTTCCTCATCGGATGCTCTGATGATCCTCAAATGCGCTTATCGCAAGGGCTTGTTGGAGAAGCGCCCGGATGGCAGCTTTGTCCGTAAACCGCCGGAACCACCTCAGATCACCAGTGTGTTTCAGCATGCCCAGAAATCCGGCCTTAAACCGATCTCCCTTGTCCGCGAGGTTAAGCTGGTGCCTGCGTCCAAACCAATGGCGGAGAAACTCCAGCTCTCTGAAGGTGCGCCAGTCTATGAGCAAATCCGCTCACGCCTGATCAATGACCAGGTGGTAGCGAACCAGCACAACACCATCCCCCACTGTGTGACCCCCAATTTGGAACAGATGGACTTGAAGGCACGGTCCTTTCAGGTGAGCCTGGAAAACGACTTCCATGCCGTAGTGCATGCGATTGAGGAGACCTACCGCATGGCGTCTCCCACAACAGAAGATCAACAGATCCTCGCGTTGGATGCTGCTGAGCAGGTCCTCGTCGTTGAGCGGCTTTCTCTCAGCACCACCGAGATGCCCCTCGTCTGGGCAGACATCCATGTGAACCCTGCGCACTTCTACCTGGTGGAAGCCCTCTGGCCCAAAGCTAAAAATCTGGTCAACTCTGAAACCTGAATTATCCCGCTTTAGTACTGCTAAACTAGAACGATTTATCATCAAGAAGGAGCAGAACCTTACATGACAACCACTTACACCATCCGACCCATCCTCACCGGCTGGCAGTACCTCGACAAGGGTCTCTACGCCACCTTCCGGGACGGGCTTGGCACAATCATCCAACACCCGGTGTTCGCCTTCCTGCTCGAGGGCGGCGGTCACAAATACCTGGTTGATACCGGGATGGCTTCCACCGAGCACTCTAAAAAATACCACCACGATGGTTTGCAGAAACCCGGTACCGCCATCCACGAACAGCTGGCTAAGCTGGGCATCGGTCTGGACGAGATCGAAGCCGTGATCTTCACCCACCTGCATTGGGACCACTGCTCGAATATGAAGCAGTTCACCAACGCCGATTTTTACGTCAGTAAGACCGAATATGAATTTGCTATCGACCCCGTCCCCCCCTACTGGGGTTCCTATGAACACTCCAACGCCGGCCTGACCCCGCCATTTGATGGCGTAGCGTTCAATCTGGTGGAAGGCGAAAAGGAAATCTTTGACGGTATCACCATGGTCCCGACATCGGGGCATAGCCCGGGTTCGATCTCCGTGGCGGTAAACACCACCCGCGGTATCTATTACCTGATCGGCGATCTGATGATCTCCCGTCTGAGCTTGCACCCCGATGAGAAACATGGCTGGCCAATGACGCCCCCCGGACGGTTTGCGAATTTCGTTGAACTGTGGAAGAGCATGGAAAAAGTGGTGAAAAGGGCGGACTATCTCCTCCTGACCCACGACGAGATCGAGCAACTCAATGTGAAGGTTTACCCCACCCCGGACGACGTACTCCTGGAGCATGATCGATGATCCCCCTGGAAAAAGACAACCCCCTGAGAAAATTTTTCGCAGAAGAATATAAGCTCGATCCAGCCGATTACCTGAGACTGACCTACTACTTCGAGACCGACCATAACCCCTACGAGACCGCCGCCCACCTGTGCCAGGAGCAATCCACGGCGCAGTACAAGCGCGTGGATGTGGATGAGGATTTCCGTCCCAAACACGCCGCCAAGGTGCTCTCTGTGAAGCGCGTCGAGGACACCGCCCCCTTCTTCGATGAAGCAAATCCCGATGCTGTTAAGCGGGCAAAAGATGGCTGGCTGGTGGACATCGCCTACCCCCATGTGAACTTCGGCGCCCGCATTCCCAACATGCTAACGGCGATCTGTGGTGAGGGCGCTTTCCATTCCCCCCACATGAAGACCATCAAGCTAATGGACATCGCCTTTCCAGATGCCTATCTGGAAGACTTTAAAGGTCCCCAATTCGGGTTGGAGGGTATCCGGGAGCAGTTGCAAATCTTCGACCGGCCGCTCATCCTGGGCGTGATCAAGCCCAACATCGGTCTGGATCCTAAACCCTTTGGCGCTCTGGCTTACGAAGCCTGGCTGCAGGGACTGGACATTGCGAAAGACGATGAGTTGCTGTGTGACACTCCCTGGAGCCCCTTTGAACGCCGGACGAAGATCCTGGGCAAGCTGCGACTGAAGGCGGAGAAAGAAACTGGGATGCCCAAGGTCTATCTGGCGAATATCACGGATGAGGTTGACCGGATGCTCTATCTTTACGACCTGGGGCGCGAAAACCACGTCAATTCCATGATGATCAATGGGATGACAACCGGGTTGAGCATTGTGCGGGTACTGGCGCGTAAGACACACGTGCCACTTTATTCCCATTTTGACTTCATCGCCCCCTTCACCCAGGACCGTTTCTTCGGTGTCTCACTGAAAGCTACCATCAAACTCCACCGGCTGGCTGGCTATGACGCCATGATCTACCAGGGCTTGGGTGAGCGGATGCGCACTAACGTCCAGGACGTGCTGGATGGCTTCCATGCCTGCCTGGAACCGATGGGGCATCTGCGCCCGATCCTGCCGGTCCCCGCGGGCAGCCAATGGGCTGGCTCCCTCGGCAAGCTCTATCACCTGTTTGGCGAGAATAAAGACTTCGCCATCGTCCCCGGGCGAGCGGTGTTTTCGCACCCGATGGGACCCGGTGCAGGCGCCAAAGCCCTCCTGCAAGGCTGGGAAGCCACTATCAATCATATTCCCTTGTCTGACTATGCAAAAACACACCCAGAACTAGCAGCAGCAATCGCTGCACGATCCTGAAGGAGATATATTAATGTCTGAAAATACAATTTTAGTAACCATTTTCCTCAAACACGACCAGACCAAGAACCTGAGCGAGATCGGTGGACGGCTGGGTCAAACCGGTTTTTGGAAGAAATTCCCTCCTGAGGGTGTTGAAGTGGCTTCCTGGTACGTCATGATGGGTATCGGTCAGGTCGTTACCTTGAAGGTCGCCCCCGACCGGCTGCGTGATGTCAACCTCGCCATCGAGCAAAGCGCCTGGGGCGCATTCAGCACCGAGTTCTACCCCACCTATGATTTCACCGAGGTCTGGCAGCAGAAACGGAAAGAAGCGCTGGAAGGCTGAGCCCTGATAAATCAAAGAAATAAACCCCGCCTATCACATTATCTATTGTGGGCGGGGTTGATTGTTAATCCCGCATCAGTGCTCACTTGGTGCGCCTCACTTGGTGCGCCTGTTAGCAAAAGTTGAAAAGTGAACTCCTATAAAGTTCAAAAGTGAACTCTAAAACCATGAAGCGGAAGATCTAAAGAATGAACCATTTTTTGGTTATACCAAAGGCGGATATGCATGATTT